>Ga0209636_10000022_pt1 | contig 120691 bp, 89 predicted proteins | sample DeeMarSWOR152_54_FD_187464 | JGI IMG/M metagenome (GOLD analysis project Ga0209636, IMG submission 187464) | Marine sediment microbial communities from White Oak River estuary, North Carolina - WOR-1-52-54 (SPAdes) (version 2) | ecosystem: Environmental > Aquatic > Marine > Intertidal zone >...
CGTGTACATGGGATTTCCGATTCACATGTTTTACGAGGGGGAACCACGTCTGCAGCTGGACTCGCTGGGAGTATACGTAGTGGACTGGATGTTCGAGGACATGGGGGCCTCACCCCCAACGGTAACTTGGCGCTGAGTGGAGGGGGATTCCAGAGCCCGATTGAGTTGCCCAGGTTGCGAGGCGCGTTTAACGAAGAGTAATCACTGCAGGAAGGAGTCTATGTCGCAGCAAATTAGGTATCACTCTGGTTCAGTTCCATCCCCGTTGCTTCTGCTGTTTGTAGCGTGCTGTTTGTTGATCTTTTCGCTGCTCTCTTCCCCTGTCGCAGCGCAGGAAGCGATTCATCCAGATTTCTTGGACGTCACTTGTGGGGACAGAATCGCCACACTCAGTTGGTCCAGTGCGGTCGAAGATAGACTGGCTGAGATACGGGACAGTCTGGCCGCGCTCGGGCAGCCCGTGCCGAATCAGTTCAAGTTTGGTGGCTACGAGTTCTGGCGCGGCGAGGCGCCGGACACATCACGGATGATGCTCCTGAGAAAGTTCACTCGGAGAGACAGCGTCAGCTGGACTTTCAGGGGAAATCTGAGGCAGTTCGTGGATCCGGATTCCATTTTCGAGATCAGACTTGTCAGGACTCAGATCGGTTTTGACTCGGTCTACGTCAGAATGAGAGTGAGCCTGGATGTTCCCGGTCCGTTCAACGGTTTGGGCTACTACTATGCCGTCACATATTTCGATTCTACCGGTACGCGCAGAAGCGCCAAATTGGACTGTTATACGTTCTTGCCTGTGCACCCTGTCGCAGAGCAGGACAGGAGTATAGAGAGAGTGTGGGTAGTGCCGAACCCTTACCACATTAGTTCTCCCTGGGATGCTAGCGAAGGCAGGAGGATTCAATTCATCAACCTGCCTCCTAGAGCCACGGTGAAGATATATACGGTGTCGGGGGAGCTGGTAGCCTCATTGGAACATCCGGACCCCGACTATTTCAACTACGGCAGCTTCGGAGGGGCACGCAACTGGGATCTCACGAATCAGTACGGAGAGGAAGTGGTCCCTGGAGTGTATATATTTTATGCTGAGGGCGAGGGCGGCGAGCAGTACAAGGGACATTTCGTCATAATCCGTTAGCTTCTCAAATGCAGAACGTTCTTTCAGAACCGCTGAGGTTGGTGCGGTCCTGCTTCGACTTCGGCGGTTCTTAATGAATAGGTCAGACCTTGTCATAAACAGGGGGTAGATGATGGAGTACAAAAACTTCATAAACGGGAAGTGGGTTGGCTCAAAGAGCAAGGAGAAGTTTGAGAACAGGAATCCCGCGAACTGGGACGAGCTGATCGGAATCTTCCCGAAATCAGGAGCAGAGGACGTGGACGAAGCCGTGAGAGCAGCGGAAGAGGCCTTCAAGAGATGGAGGCTGGTTCCTGCCCCGAAGCGCGGAGAGATAATCTTCCGGGCCGGTGAACTTCTGAAGAAGCACAAAGAAGAGATCTCGCGAGACATGACGAGGGAGATGGGCAAGATAATTCAGGAGACGCGCGGCGACACCCAGGAGGGAATAGACACTGCTTACTACGCGGCGGGTGAGGGCCGAAGGCTTTTGGGCGAAACAACCCCCGCAGAGCTCCCCAACAAGTTCGCGATGTCCGTAAGACAGCCCATAGGTGTGTGCGGAATAATAAGTCCATGGAATTTCCCGATGGCCATACCCACCTGGAAGATCTTCCCGGCACTTCTGTGTGGCAACACGGTCGTTTTCAAGCCGGCCAGTGATACCCCGCTCACCGCTGTCAAGCTGGTCGAGATTCTCGCTGAAGCCGGGATTCCCCCGGGCGTCATCAACCTGGTACACGGAACAGGCTCGAGTGTCGGCACTCCTCTGGTGGAACATCCGAAGGTTAGACTCCTTTCTTTCACCGGTTCTTCTGGTGTCGGCAGAGAAATCGCCGCTTCCGGTGGACGGGCTCTGAAGAGAGTGTCACTGGAGCTCGGGGGCAAGAATGCACAGATGGTCATGGACGACGCCGATCTATCCCTGGCAGTCGAGGGAGCGCTGTGGGGAGCTTTCGGAACCACTGGGCAAAGGTGTACGGCCACGAGTCGACTCATCCTGCACGAGAAGATAAAGGATGATTTCCTCTCCTCATTCCTGGAAAGAGTAGAAGGGCTCAAGCTGGGGAACGGCCTGGATAGCAGAACAGAGGTGGGTCCTCTCGTTAACAAGGCTCAAAGAGACCAGATTCAGTCATACGTTGACGTCGGCCTTGATGAAGGCGCGAAGCTTCTGGCCGGAGGGAAGGTTTACGAAGAGGGTGAGTGCCAGAAGGGCTGGTTCTATGAGCCTACGGTTTTTGACGAAGTCCAGCCAGACATGCGAATCGCACAAGAGGAGATCTTCGGGCCGGTACTCTCCGTGCTCAAGGCGAAAAGTCTCTCAGAGGCGATCGAGATACTCAACAACAGCAGTTACGGGCTCAGTTCTTCCATTTACACTTCTGACGTGAATACTGCACACGTCGCGATAAGGGACATCGAGGCGGGAATAACCTACATAAACGGTCCCACGATCGGCGCGGAAGTGCATTTGCCCTTCGGGGGCGTCAAGGACACGGGAAACGGCCACCGGGAGTCCGGCACGGCGGTTCTGGATGTGTTCACGGAATGGAAATCGGTCTACATTGACTACAGCGGAAAGCTGCAGAAGGCACAGATAGATGCAGTTACAGTTGAATGATACGGAAGGACGCACAGGTTGACAGACAGTAGAGTAACCAGAAAGACCGGGACTCTGCCTGGACCCAAAGCTTCTAAGCTTATTCAGAAAGACAGACTGTACATGTCCAAGTCCAGCGCTCGGGCCTATCCTCTTGTGGTTGATAGAGGCAAGGGCGCGTGGGTGTGGGACGTGGACGGAAATTGTTTTCTGGATTTCACGGCCGGCATAGCCGTCTGTACAACCGGTCACAGCCACCCGGCCGTGGTCAGGGCAATCAAGAGCCAGGCGTCTCGGTTCCTGCACATGTCCGGGATGGATTTCTATTACCCCGTTCAAGTACAGCTAATAGAGAAACTCGCGGAGATAACCCCTGGCAGGTTCTCCAAACGTGTGTTTCTGTGCAATTCAGGTACCGAAGCAATGGAGGCAGCGGTCAAGCTGTGTCGTTACCAGACGCGGCGAACTTGCTCGATTGCTTTCTACGGGGCTTTTCACGGGCGCACAATGGGTTCTCTTTCTCTGACCGCGAGCAAGGCATTGCAGAGACGGTACTTCTCTCCCCTTCTGCCGGGCGTTACACACGTGCCCTATGCAGACTGCAGGCGCTGCTACTACAATCTGAGCTATCCGGAGTGTGACTTCGCGTGCGTCAACTTCATCGAGGAAGTCGTTTTCAAGAAAGTGGCTCCTCCGGAGGACGTCGCAGCCATTTTCGTAGAGCCAATACAGGGCGAGGGAGGGTACATCGTCCCGCCTGACGGCTTTCACAACCGTCTTAAGAAGCTGACCGAGAAATACGGGATTCTGTTCGTCGCAGACGAGGTCCAGTCCGGGATGGGAAGGACCGGCAAGATGTTCGCCATTGAGCACTGGAACGTGGCGCCCGACGTCATCGCTATTGCGAAGGGCATTGCCTCGGGTCTGCCCCTCGGTGCCGTTGTAGCTCGCTCTACACTCATGGAGTGGGAGGCGGGTTCGCACGGTAACACGTTTGGTGGTAACCCCGTCTGCTGTGCTGCGGCGCTCGAGACTATCTCCTTGCTCCAGAAGGGGCTAGTTGAGAACGCTGAGAGAGTAGGGGCTTTCATCCTGGCCTCGCTCAAGGACATCGCGGCGCGACACGACAGCATCGGGTGGGTGAGTGGTAGGGGGCTCATGATAGGGCTGGAGATTGTCAGGATTCCCGGTGGCAAGCAGGGTGACTCCGAAATGCGCGACAGACTCGTCAAAAGTTGCTTTCAAAAGGGGCTTCTGGTGCTTCCTTGCGGAGAGAGCGGGCTGAGATTCTCTCCCGCCCTCGTAGTTACGAAGAAAGAAGCAAAGTTGGCCCTTGAGATACTGGAGGAAGCACTAACTGATCTAGAGAAGCGAAAGCAGTAGGCCAGGCTCGCGTGACTGCGCCCCTGCTGAGCGGGACTGCGATTTTTCGTCGAACTCACAGATGCCCGAGGCAGCGACTTGAGACTCTACGAATTCGAGGGCAAGGAGCTCTTCGGTCGGCACTCCATTCCGACTCCCAAACGCAATCTTGCCCCTGATGCAGAGTCGAGCGTGAGGTTCTCCCGAGAGATGGGATTCCCCGCCGTGCTGAAGGTTCAGGTACTGACCGGTGGTCGTGGTAGGGCGGGGGGAGTGAAGATCGTTCGCGACGAGAAGGAGGTCCTCCGAAGCGCAAAGGAGCCTGAATGTTCTGTTGACGGGAGAGAATTCTGCGGGCATAGTGGGTCGCAAAAGCACGTAACTGTGGATCCGGATAGCAACAGCTGCCACGAGGGGTGCGTTCTGAGAGAAGTGAAGGGGGAGATGGATGAACAAGCAGAAGTACATTTTCTTTTTCGGTGAAGAGAAGGGGGCACTGGGAGATGGCATAAAGGACGTGCTCGGAGGTAAGGGGGCGGGGCTCTCGCAGATGACGAGTGGCGGTTTCTGTGTTCCGCCGGGATTTACGATAAGCACCCAGGTTTGCCTGCTTTACTATGAGAGCGACGGGAGACTTCCGGACGATTACCTCCAGGAAGAGCACAGGGAAATCGAAAAGCTTGAGAGAGTCATGAAAAAGAAGCTGGGGGACGAGAACGATCCTCTTCTCGTTTCGGTCCGCTCCGGTGCGAAGTTCTCCATGCCGGGAATGATGGACACGATCCTCAATCTCGGTCTCAGTGACAGGAGCGTGGGAGGCCTTGCGGGGAAAACAGGTAACGAAAGACTGGCCTACGATGCCTTCAGGCGATTCATCCAGATGTTCGGCAGCGTAGTGTTGGGCATCAACAAGTCGGTGTTCGAAGATGAGCTTCAGAAGATGAAAGACGAGAAGGGGGTGTCGCAGGACACGGAACTCGAAGCATCCGACCTCGAAGAGCTCTGCGAGCGCTTCAAACAACAGATACTCCACGAGAAGGGCGTTGATTTCCCGCAGGATGCGCGCGAGCAGCTTCGTATGGCCAGAGATGCGGTCTTTCGCTCCTGGAACAACGAAAGGGCCATCTTCTACAGGAAGCAGCACGGTATTCCGGACTCACTGGGAACCGCGGTGAACGTGCAGGCAATGGTGTTCGGAAACATGGGGCCGACATCTGGCACCGGAGTCGGCTTCACGCGGAATCCTTCGACCGGAGAGAAGAAGTTCTACGGCGAGTATCTTATGAACGCCCAAGGCGAAGACGTTGTTGCGGGCATAAGGACGCCCAAGCCGGTGGACGAGCTTTCCCGGGAGATGCCTGAGGTCTATCGCGAACTCCGTGACGTTGTACAGAAGCTGGAACAGTACTACAAGGACATGCAGGACTTCGAGTTCACCATCCAGGAAGGAAGGCTCTACGTTTTGCAGACCAGGACGGGCAAGAGGACCGGTCCGGCGGCCGTGAGAATCGCGATCGACATGCAAAGGGAAGGGCTCATCAGCAAGGAGGAGGCGCTCCTGCGCGTGCCTCCGGATGCTCTGGACCAGCTGCTGCATCGTCAGATAGACAGAAGCAAGAGTTTTGAGGTTTTGGCTCGGGGCCTGGCGGCCTCCCCGGGTGCTGCCAGCGGGGCGGCGGTCTTCACCGCGGACGATGCGGTCGGGTGGTCGAAAGCCGGAAAGAAGGTCATCCTTGTCAGGAATGAGACGAATCCGGACGACATCCACGGCATGCATGCATCCGAAGGAATTCTCACTTCAACGGGAGGAATGACCTCGCACGCTGCGGTCGTAGCCAGAGGCATGGGCAAGAGTTGTGTGGCCGGGTGTTCCGCCGCAAAGGTGAGCGAGAGGGAAAAGGTTCTCACCGTGGGCAATACAACGGTGAGAGAGGGAGATCTGATAACTATCGATGGCTCTTCAGGTGAAGTCATCCTGGGCGAGGTCCCGACGGTCGAGCCGAAGGTCAGTGGGGAGTTTGCGGAGTTCATGGGATGGGCGGACGAGGTGAGAAGGCTCAAGGTGAGGGCCAACGCAGACACTCCGGCTGATGCGGCGCAGGCCCGCAAGTTCGGGGCAGAAGGCATAGGTTTGTGCCGCACGGAGCACATGTTCTTTGCGGAGAAAAGACTTCCTGTTGTTCAGAGAATGATAATGTACGCTGCTGAAGCGAAAGCGGCAGAGCGGGAAGTCAATGCGCTTGTTGCACAGGTTGAGAAAGCGTCCGGGAAGAACAAGGAGCACCTTGAGAAAAAACTTTTGGAAGCCGAAGAGAGAATGCGGGAGCCGATGGCAATATACAAGGGAGCGCTGGAAGAGCTACTTCCGTTCCAGAAATCCGATTTTCTCGGTCTCTTCAAAGAAATGGAAAGTTTCCCGGTGACGATCCGCACTCTGGACCCGCCTCTTCACGAGTTTTTGCCCCGGAGGGAAGAACTGATGGTGGAGGTGGCTTTGCTTGAGGAAAGGAGAGCGCCTGCGGACCAGATTGAAAGCAAGAAGGCTCTTCTCCGCAGGGTCGACGACTTACACGAATTCAATCCCATGCTGGGCCACAGAGGGTGTAGGCTGGGGATTGCGTTTCCTGAGATAACCGAGATGCAGGCGCGCGCAATCTTTGAGGCGTCCTGTGAACTGGCCAAGGACGGGAAGGGCGTCATTCCAGAAATCATGATACCTCTTGTGGGACACGTGAACGAGTTCACCAGACAGAAAGAGATCATTGTCAGAGTGGCCGAAGAGACAATGGCCAAGCACAACGTGAGAGTGGACTATCTCGTAGGCACTATGATCGAGGTACCGAGGGCGGCAATCACTTCTGAGGAGATAGCTAGAGAGGCTGAGTTTTTCTCTTTTGGTACAAATGACTTGACCCAAATGACATTTGGCTTCTCCAGGGATGACGCCGGCAAGTTCCTTCCTGATTACATCGAGAGCGGCATTCTGGAGAGCGATCCCTTTGTTACGATTGACAAGAGTGGCGTGGGAGAGCTGGCCAAATGGAGCGTGCAAAAAGGCAGGAAGTCGAGAAGTGATCTCAAGGTGGGCATCTGCGGTGAGCACGGAGGTGAGCCTGTCACCGTCAATTTCTGCCACGAGATCGGGCTTGACTATGTCAGTTGCTCTCCGTTCAGGGTCCCCATTGCCAGACTTTCGGCAGCGCAGGCCCAGCTCAGAGAGGCCGGCGTGAGGGAAAGTCTGACGGTCTAGCGCTCGATGTTCTACGAAAAGCTTCTGATACGACTCAGGAAGGAACGTTTCACGCCTGCTGCCGTAGGCAGGTATACCGTCGCTCTCTCGAGGCGTGTCCGAGAAAGCCTGTACGAAAACCCCGAGTTCATAAGGTCCCTGCTCGTAGTTACACTCGTCCTCTTCGGCTTCATCTTTGTCCTCGCAGTGTGGTTCTCAATCGTGATTGACAGAGTGACGGGCGTGAGACTGCTGCTGTGGAGTAGTGGCTGGTTGGTTTTGGCTTTTCTTTGGGCGCTAGTTCATACGGGTCTGAGTCGAGACCCCAACGGCGTGCCCGTGAGCAGAGTCTCCGTTCCAAACGTGCTCAGCCTACTCAGATTCTCGCTCGTCCCCGGTCTTTTTTTGCTGATCATGAGTGGCAAAATCGGATACGCGATCGTGCTTTTCGTTGCTGGCGCTCTGAGCGACGTTGCGGACGGCTTCGTGGCTAGAAGATTCTCTCAAGAGACGAGGATGGGGCTCGTGCTGGATCCGCTCGTGGACATGGCCCTCAATATGAGCGTCATGTGGGCGCTCAGCCTCTCCGGGCGACTCTCGTTGCTCTTGAGTCTACTTCTCACGGTTCGCTATGCCCTTCTCCTTGGTGGGGCCGCATACATCTACCTTTTTCGCGGGCCGGTTCGCATTCAACCCACGGTCTTCGGAAAACTCTCGGCGGTTTTTCTCTCGGCCATGCTGGTGATGCTCATGTACCTGCATGACTACGGAGCCCCCCTGGTAAGAGATAGAATCTCAGGGCTCCTCGGTATAGCTCTCGGCATCCTTCTGGCGGGAACGATCCTCCACGTTCTCATAATGGGCATATACAGCCTCCGACTCTATCCCCGGGTCGTCTCTGTTGAAGAAGAATCTGCCCGGAGAGAGACAGGCCTGGGCCTCTAGGTGGCGCAGGTTCCCCCCTCCTTCACGTAAGCAATCACAAGTGTAATCCCCCGAGCCACTTCTCTACGCGCCGGCGGCTCTGCATGGCATGCTTGTTGCAACCTGTTTTGTGTCGCCAGAAGTCCTTTGTTTTCAGACTCAAACGTGAGGTTTGTGGCAAGAGATTAGTCCGTGCGGAAAGGCATCTTCCAAGACCTCGGATGGAACAGTTACACCCATGTCAAACGGTTTAATCGCCTACGGGCGGAAATTGCGAGTTTGGGCACTGGCGGCGGTCCTTCTTTGGGCGGGCGCTGGGACCGCTCTGGCAGGGCCAGGCAGCGGGAGCGCCCAGATGTGGCCGCCAATCGACCCTCAGGCCGGCACGTATAACCGCTGGACCATCAGGTACACGGCAGAAGAACGGTTTGACAACAACGGTGGAATGGTGACGGTGGAGATACCAGCGGGATGGAGTGCACCTCAGCTTTCTGACTCTACACAGGCAGGCTTCATACGTACCGCGATAGAGAATCCGGAGGATCTGGATTCAGTAACGGTTTCGGGGAGAACAGTTCGCCTGTATCTGGGGGGAAGGCCGGGAAGATGGTTTCGAACGGGCGAGTATGTGGAGGTCATTTACGGAGCGTCGTCCGCATTTGCCATGACGCAGACGACGGCACAGGATTCGGTCGAATTCACTGTAGAGAGCGATCCGGACGACCACTCTCCCCAACCGCTTAGCTCAGGTTCCCCCATGGTCGACGTTGTCGCAGGACCGACTGTTAGCGTGACCATATACTTCGCAGGAAGCGAAGCAGGGGACTTAGGTTTCACCGCCGACGATGATTCAAACGTCTTTAGCGCCAGAGGTGAAGACACGTATGGCAATCCCACTGGCGGAGTTGACTGTACCTGGAGCGTGACTGGCGGGATAGGGACACTTACGGGGGGGAAGGATTCCACAAACACATTTGATGCCACTACTGTCGGTTCGGGTTACATCAGAGCCGAGGACGACTTCAGCCATGTTGACTCCACAGGTACGATCACGGTCACGCACGGAGCCTACGCCAGATTGGACGTGGCGCAACCCGACAGCGCCACGGCCGGGGAGATTTTTTCAGTCCCGGTCGCCGCACTCGACATTGACGGGAATACCGTGACTTCCGGAACGGGCAGCGATGCCGCGCTCTGGCTGAGTGCGTGGCTAGATTCGTTGGGTACAACGCGCGCAGCAGGTAATCTCTCCGATACGACGCTCACTCTTGTACTTGGCCAAGGGACCGCTACCGAGGTCTATACGGTCGCCGAGTCGATTTACGTGCGAGCCGTTGACACCCTGAACACAGCGATATTTGACTTCGGCCCTTGGCCGACCGTCATAAAGGCTGCCCCTCCTTCGGTGCTCGTCGTTTCTCCGGACACCCTGTCTCTCGAGGCCGGCTCTCAGGGAACCTTCACGGTAGCGTCGAAGGACGCGTACGGAAATATTTCTCCCGTGTCCCTGGCACAGACGTTCTTCCTCTGGACCAACTCTTCAAGAGGGGAGTTCAGACAGGTCGGCGGCGCACAAGAGATATTCGAAGTGCAGATCCCGGCCGATAGCTCACAGGTGTCTTTTGACTATTACGATACGAGTTCCTCCGAGTCTCAGATCGCGGTTATGGATGCTGATACGAACGCGCCCCCCTTTCCAGCCGCTATCGGCTACGTCACTGTCACTCACGGGCCTGCGGACACTCTGGTTGTGTCTGGAATCGCAGACCCAATCGTGGCTGGAAATGCGAGCGACGTCGTTGTCGACGTCAACGACGGTTTTGGCAACAGAGTGGAGGACTACGCCGGAACAGTGGAGTTCTCAAGCACTGACGGGAATCCCCAGACCGTCCTCCCGTCGGACTACACGTTCGTAGCTTCCGACAGCGGACGGCACGTCTTTCCCCTCTCAGTTGTCCTTACTACCTCAGGGGAGCAGTCTGTGACGGCCTCTGACGAGTCGCTGCCGGCCATCAGGGGCGTCCAAAGCGGCATAACCGTAACTCCGTCCGGCTGCGACACACTATTGCTGGCAACCTCTGCAGCCTCAGTGTCAGCTGGAAGCTGGCTGGACGTGGAAGTGGAAGCCCGCGACACGTACGGGAACAGGGCCGCGGGATACACCGGCACAGTGGGCTTTTCTTGCACCGACACCGGAGACAGTACGGTACTTCCCCCCGACTACCAGTTCACCGTCGGTGACCAGGGGCTTAAGACTCTCGGTGCTTCTCTACGGCTCACCACCCGCGGCGGACACGCTCTCTTTGTGGCAGACACGTCTCAGTCCCAGATTGACGGGGAGCTGACGGGGCTTCAGGTCGTGGCAGGAAGCGCGGCGAGCCTCGTTCTTTCGCCTTCCGGATCGTTCAACGTGAACGCCGGAGGCACACAGGTACTAAGCGCCACCGTGCGCGACACTTTTGGAAACCTCCGCTCGGGAGAGCTTGTCAGCGTCGTGCTGAAAGACGCAGCCGACGGCTCCTTAGAGGACGATCCTGCGAACCCGAACGACACCTCGGGTGGGACTTCGATTCAGACCGGCAATTCCGACGCTTCCGGAATCGTCACCGTTCTCTACCGCGCCCCCCAGGTCTCGGGGCTGAGCGATACAATAGACGCGTACTGCACCACCGTGTCTCACGGCTCGGTGTCTGACGTGTTCGTCGCCTCGACGCCTGCCGGAGCGACGTCTCTCAGCATTCTGCCCGCCGCGGCGCTTACTGACACGGCCGGGGCCCCGATGTCGATTGTCGTTGAGGCCACGGATAGCTTCGGAAATCTGGACAACTCGGACACGAGTCTAGTTAAACTCACCACTTCCTCTGCGACAGGCAGAATCTCGACCGATGGAGGTTTGACCTGGTCAGTCGTAAACACGGATTCACTGAAGCTCGTCTCGGGGAGCACTCAGGCCAGGGCGAAATTCAAAGACACGTCGGCAGGGAGTATTACGCTTACTGCCGAAGATGCGCAGAGCGTGCTGATAGATGCGACCAAGAACAACATCACTGTTACGCCCGCTCTTCCGACCGGAACGGTGGGCGTCTATCCGGACCCGGACACGCTGTCCGCGGATGGATTGTCGTTTACCCTAGTGACGACAGGACCATTCACGGATGCTTACGCAAACAACGTCGGCTCGGGGACCAAGGTCACGGTCTCCTGCGTACTCGGCGAGATTGTAGCGTCTGACGTGGACAGTCTTCTATCCGGTGTTCAACTTCTGACTGCCGCGAACGGGACTGTGTCCTTTGCCCTTAGAGCCGGTAGCTCAGCCGGCATCGACACGGTGCGTGTCTGCTCCATCGAGGGAAGTGCCAGTGGGGTCGCCCAACTCGTGCTCCTGGACCCGCCTCTGCTGCAATACGTTTCCGGTTCGATTTCTCCGACTGCAGTGACTACAGGTCAGTCCGTCTCCTTCGCGCTTCAAGTGCAGAATTCAGGAGGCAGCAGGGTACGCCTGTTTCCCTCGTCCACGTTTCTGCTGGACGATGGTAACGACGGACACTACGTAACCAATCTCTCTGATAGCGCGACCGTCGTCGCCGGAGATAGCACGACTCTTACGTTCGACGCTGTTGCCATACCGGCCAATATGGATCCTGGTTCTTACTCACCGATACTTGATCTGGCAGGACAGGACGTAGCAGGTATGGCCTTCGCTCAGAACGTGCAGGCAGGGACCAACACGGTCAACGTAGTATCGATGAGAATCGTTGCGATCTCAGCCGGGACCAGCGTGACCAGAGGAAGTCAGGACGTTCCCGTTCAGATGACAATTCTCAACGAAGGCACGGTACCGCTCGAGATAACGGCCGCCGGCCTTACTTTCTCAAGCACGGGTCACAGCGATTCGCTCGTCTCTCCCGTACTGCCCGACACCCTACAGAGCGGCCAGGTCGGCGTCTTCTCCTTTGTTGCAGATATCGGTCAGTTCGCCCCCCTTGGTGTCTGCACGATAGACGGGTACGCGGCCGGAGCCGCCTCCGGAGCCAGTGTCAACGATACCGGCGCGGACAGCACGGCCAGCTGGATCGTAGAAAGTCCGGCGACGATCTCTTACGTGAACGGTAGCATCTCAATCCAGAGCGTGTCGCTCGGGCAGACTCATTCGTTCTCAGTTCGCGTAACTAACTCCGGAACGGCCTCTGTCGAGCTGGACACCTCGGGAACATATGTGAAATTCGGACCTCCCGGAAGCGATTACGTTGCCTCTCTTGACGCGCCGACTCTGCTCGCAGGCTCGAAGCAGACAGAGATTCAATTTGCCGCACGCCAGGTATCGCCGTCCATGACAGCTGGAGCCTATCAGGTGATCGTGTTCCTGAGCGGAGAGGAGAACGGAGCCTCGTTCCTTGATACCCTCTCCTGCGATCCGGACAGCGTATCGGTCCAGCTGCCGGCGGTCATCGAATACGTCTCTGTCAGGCCTGAGACGGTCAGCACCGGTTACGAACCGGCCTTTGAGGTGACGCTGAGAAACAACGGCCAGGCCACGGCGTTTCTACAGCCGCAAACTCGCATGGATTTCGGAAGCGCCCCGGCGACGTTCGTGGCGTATCTCTCGGACTCACTGGCCATCGATGCAGATTCGGAGCGAACGCTCAGTTTCTCTCCTTCCCAGCTGGACACAGGTTTTGCCACCGGTCCCTATTTGCCTGGGCTTGTACTGCGCATTAGAGAGAATGGGATCGTATTTGACAGCGTTCTGACAACCGGAGCCGACAGCGTGCTCGTCCAGAGAAGAGCCGAGCTGGCGTGGATTCCCGGCTCTCTCAGTCCTTCCAGGGTCACTGCCGGGCAGATTGTCGATTTCGCCTTGCAGCTTGCCAACACCGGAGACGCCTCCGTCGACATCGACCCCGCTCTCTGCGAGGTCCGTTTCAGAGACGGAGAGCATGAGTTCCTGGGCCACGGGCAGGGAACGGTTGTTCACATCGCATCTCAGGCGACGGGCCAGTTGAGTCTTGGCACGGACACGGTGGACGCAGGCATGGCTAATCAATCATACAGGGTGGAGCTCACGGCAGCGGGCGTAGAGAATGGATTCTCGTTTGAGGACGTACTCTCCTCTCCGCAGGGGGAACTTCTCGTGCAGAGCCCGCCCGTCCTGAAATACTCGTACGGCTCGATAAAACCAGACGTGGTGACGCAGGAGCAGAGCGCCAGCTTCTCACTGGGAATAGAGAACACCGGTGACGCCACGTTATTCCTGGCCGATTCGAGCCTGCTTCATCTGGGTGCTCTGACCGACACGATAGACTGTTCCACGTGTTGCAGCATCTCCGGTCACAGCAGCGTTTCGCTTACCTTCAAAGGCATGACTATTGACAGCATCGCGCTTGCCGCAGGTTTGTATCCTGTCTCGCTTGATATAACCGGGACAGACTGGAACGGATTCCCCTTTTTACAGACGTTGACCACCTCACCTGACAGCGTCGAGGTCAGTAAGCCAGGTGACGTCCGTGTGTATTCGACGGTTTCAAGTTCTCCCAACGCTCCGTGCGTTGACACGGCCCAAGATTTCGAAATCGAAGTCGAGGTCGAGAACGTGGGTGAGGAAGATGCAAGAGACGTTGTAGTTGGTCTCTCCTCGACCGGAGGTTCGAGCATCGGTGCTCCCGTCCTCCTACAGAGCATCGAAGGTGGCGGTAGGGAGACGGCGAGTATTTCTGTCCAGGCGGGGGCCTCACCCGGCAGTGAGACGTTTACGGCTCAGATTCAGTCGGCGGTGGGTGCGATAAGCGGCCTGCCCCTGTCGATCGGTGGGGGGGTCGACGACACGACGCAGATTGTCATCGAGACCCCCGCGCTTCTTACGGTCGACGCGATCATACAGCAACCGCTCGGCGCAACCGATGGAACGGTCTCAACTCAGCAGAATTTGAAGATAAGCGCTGCCGTCACTAATATCGGGGAGGGCACCTTCGACGGGAGCGGTACCTTGAACATAAACGTTCCGCCAGATTTCAACCTTCTCTCTCCGCAAGTTCAAGGCTTTGCGCCCGGGGTTCCCGTAGAGTGGGTCTTGACTTCTCCAACGGCGGCTGCCGGGCCCTCGGCGCTGGTCGTGACCATGCAGACTTTGCCCTCGGCCCTTAACACCGGGCTGGCCGTTGATACGACGAGCGCCAGCAGCTCTCTCTACCTATCGACGGTTGAGAGAGCAAGTCTGTCCCTTACTCTCGCCATCGTTGCTCCACCCGACGCCACGGACGGCAGTCTTCGTGTGGGAGAAACGTTCACCGTGGAGGCGACTGTCTCGAACGCTGGAACTGCGGTCACGACGGGAAACGGGAGGGTCTTGCTGTCACTTCCCGTCGGCTATTCGATCAGCGATGGGGCGCCGACTGAGCAAGACTTCACCACGGGAGCGCCCGTGCGCTGGAACGTCCTTGCCCCGTCAGTGAACTCGCCCATCGAGTACATCACCAGCACGATTTCGGCGGTTCCGCTGGACGAGAACACAGACGCCGGAGCTCACGTCGCACTGCAATCCAGAGAGATCGGTGTGTATGCCGAATCGAAAGACATGGTCGTAGAGGTACTCCCCATAGTAGAAGCGCCGGCACAGATAGCCGCGGGCGAACGTTCCGTCCAGTTCATGGCTTTGAGAATAGAGAATCCTGTAGAGACGGGAGAGGGGAGCTCGATCGGACTCAGAAGTATTACCCTTTTCGTAAGGGGAGAAGACAACGTGAGACTTCTGAATCCTTCGATGGCTCTCTCAGCCATACGGGTGTCCAGATACTCTTCGCCGGATATCTTCCTGGGCGTGGCAACAGGTTTTCTGGCAAATCCGGTTCGAGTGGACCTGTCTCCCGAGGCCGATACTCTTGCCACGGGAGAAAGCGACACGTTGCTCGTTTCAGTTGATGTCTCTGAGAGCCCGCTCGTGGGCGGCGTTGCCCTTGAGGTGGAGGACGCCTCGGCATTTGACGTGTTTGACTCGGGTTCAGGAAATCCAATCGGAGTGGTTGCACCCGGAGGCGGTAGCTTCCAGGGAGCGCTTACGCCGCCTTCCAGGCTTTTCACGGGCGTTCACAACTATCCCAATCCGTTCAAGGCGGGCACCGAACCCACGCACATTTCATATTACCTCGAGGAGGACTCGAGGGTGTCGCTCAGGATATACACACTGGACGGCAAGCTTGTCTATTCGAAGGCGTTGTCGGCTCAAGAACCGCAGGGGAGGCGAGGACTCAGAGAAATCCTGTGGGACGGCAGAAACGGGCGGGGTGAGCTCGTCTTGAACGGAGCCTATGTCTGCAAGCTCGAAGCAGACGGCGTTGACGCCACCTTCAAAATCGCGGTGGCAAAATGAAGGTCACAGAGGCGAGAGGTCAGAAGAGGGTCACGAAGGCGAGAGTTCGTAACGTGAAGATTCAGGGAATCACATTTGCAAAGAGGGAGTCGGTCGCAGTGGCTCTGCGGCTATCCCGCGGTAACGCCTTTCTTATACTTGTGGCGACAGCGGCGATCGCCCTACTCGCGTGCTGGTCTGGACAGAGCGTGGCAGCTAGCAGCGCGTCGGGCGGGACCGAAAGCGTGTTCTCACTCGGTGCCGGCTCCAGAGCGCTAGGCATGGGTGGGGCATTCACTGCGGTCTCGAATGACGCAACCACACTGTACTGGAATCCCGCCGGGCTTCCCAATCTGGAGCAGACCAGCATCATCGGGTTTCACTCAACGCTTCTTGAGGGGAGCTCGTATGATTTCTTCTCGATATGTCAACCCACGGTTCGTTTCGGGAGCTTTGGCTTTGCGTTCGTCAGAGTGGGTGCCAACGGAATAAACGCGTACGACGACAGGAGCAGAAGCCTGGGACAGATAGATTTCTCACAGAGTGAGATGCTTTTCTCTTACGGCCGTAAGGTGCCCTTCGATGTGAGAGTGGGGGCGTCTCTCAAGATCGTGAGCGAGAGAATGGGAGACCACAGCGCAGAGGGAGTCGGCGTTGACGTCGGGGCCCTGTATCCGGTTCCGTATTTCAAAGGTCTCACCCTGGGGCTCGCTCTACGCGATGTGCCCGGGGCGAAGCTCAAGTTGGTTGAAAGAGTAGAAAGGACTCCTCGCACCGTGCGGCTCGGTGTGTCGTACAGCGGGACTTTCAGAGACAGTCAAGACGTTGCCACGTTTGCAGTGGATACGTCACTACCGGAGAAAGCTCCTGCCGCCGTGTTTGTTGGTGGGGAGTATCTCATCGATCAATCAGTGGCTTTGAGGCTGGGATTGAAGGAAGGCAAGCTCTCGGCAGGAGCCGGCGTAAGATGGAGGAACTACTCCTTCGATTACTCGCTGGGGAACACTGAGCTGGGAAATCTACACCAGTTCTCAGTTTCGGCAGCTTTCGGGGACCCCGTTACGATCAGAAAACAGCGGGAGGCCCTGGAAAGGAAGCGGGACGTTGAGAGAATGCTCAGGGAAGAAAGGTCCAGGAAGATTGATGCTCACACCGAGCTTGCCGGTCGGGCGTTTGCTGAGGGCGGCTATTTGGCGGCCGTCGAGGAGTGGAATTTGGTGCTGGAGTATGAACCGGATAATGCGGAGGCGAGAGAGGGTCTCGACAGAGCAAGACAGGCTCTGGCAGCCAAGACCGAGGAAGAAGCGCGGATGGCAGAGATCAAGGTCAGAGTACACGTGTTGGTTGAGCTAGGAGAGGAGCTTCTGGACGAGGGTGAGCTGAGGGGGGCTCTTTTGAGGTTCAAACAGGCCAACGAGCTCGAGCCCGGAAACGCAGAGGCCTTGGCCGGCCTCAGGCGGGCAGATTCACTCATAGTGGGAGAGGTCGCCTCGCGCGTTGCTGAGGCACGAAAATTGGCCGCCTCGGGGAATCAACTTGAGGCGTTCTCCGCCTGGAACAGAGTCCTGCTTCTTGACCCTGCAAACCAGGACGCTCTGAGCGGACTCGAAAGCTCGAGGGCATCGCTCGAGAGCGTGGACAGGGATCTGGCCAACGCAAGGCGCAGAATAGACGCTCTCGCCCTTTATACTCAAGCCGTAAGGGCTTACGAGAGAGGCGATTACACGGACGCCAGAGTCATGATCGAGGACATGCTGAAACTCTACCCCGCTGACAAAGACGCTCTCAAACTCGCCGAGAAAATAGAGGAGAGGCTTTCTCCAGAAGCACCAAGAGTGGAGGAGAGCGTCAGACAGCTGTACGTAGAAGGAATGAACCATTTCAACTCAGGCGATTACGAGAAGGCGATTCAGTCGTGGAAGAAGATTCTGGAGATGGATCCCGACAATGAGATGGTTGCGAAAAATATCGAGAAGGCCAAAGCCAGGCTTTCCTCAGGGGCAAGAACAACTCAGTGAAATGCCTCTGGTAAGAAAGGTTTTTGGCGACAGGAGCGAGAGGTCTTTCAATCTGGAAGTACCTGGCAGCGAGAGGTCTCTGGGCAAGATCAGGGACTTCGTGGATCAAGTGTGCGCGGAACTCGGGATCGCATCCAAGACAACGAACTCCGTGAAGCTTGCCATTGACGAGGCCTGTGCCAACATCATCAAGCACGCCTACAGGGAGGAAGAAGGCTCCATAGAGATCGGCATCTCCTATGCCGGCCCCAACGATCTCTCCATATCACTGGTTGACCACGGGGAGAGCTTCGAGCTCCAGAAGATACGCACACCGGATCTGAGACGCTACGTGGCCACCGGGCGCAAGGGTGGTCTGGGTCTCTTTCTCATGAACAGGTTGATGGACGAGGTCAGCTATGACGTGACGGAATCCGGCAACGTGCTGACCATGAGAAAGAATCTCCTGGGCAAACGTAAGCGTCGTCCGCTCGCGTGGAAGACCACGATATGGCACAAGAGCTTACGATTTAAGTTCAGTCTCTATGCCTCTGGCGTTCTCCTTGCCATTGTCTTAGGGGCCTTCATCTACTTCGGTGTGCGCCAGGACAGCGCTATTACAGAGAACATAATGTCACGTGCTGGATCCATCGCCGAGGCAATAGCAAGGCAGAGTACCGAGCCGCTGCTCTCCAGGGTTGCCTTCTCCGTGGAGCAGACGCTTCTTAACGAGGCCATCTCTCAGACGATGGGGGAGAACCCCTACATCGCGAGCATCGTGGTCGTTGACAGGGAGGGAAGCGTATGGGCCAGCGACAACCCATCGCAGCTGTTCGGGTCGCACGAATCCGCAGCCCCTGAGGCCGGAGCGGCCAACGGAAGGGCCAAAAGTGATGTCATTCCGATCGTAAAGCCTGTGGTGATACACACTCCCGGTTCCTCAGCCGCCGAGTTAGGGACGGTATACGTAGAGGTCAAACGCGACATGGTCCGGGGTTACGTCCAGCGGGCGAGAAAGGCACTGGTCCTGATTGCACTAGTAGCATTCTTCGTCGGCAGTGCCGCCGTCTGGTCCGTAGTCTCTCTCTTTGTGAGGCCCATTCAAAAGCTCTCAGACGGTGTCCGTGCCATTGGAGAGGGAATGCTGGACAGAACGCTGGAGGAGGGCGGTCCTGACGAGATAGACGAGATAGCAAGGGCCTTCAACGAGATCACTGCGCGTTTTCGCAAGGCACAGCACAGCGTTGTGGAGAAGGAGCGATTGCAGAAAGAAATGCAGGTGGCACAGGAAATCCAGCAGTCCTTGCTGCCGGCAGAGGTGCCGCAAGCAGAAGGATTCGAAATAGGCACACTCTACAGAGCCGCCAAAGAGGTCGGAGGCGACTACTATGATTTCGTGTGGGTAGACGATGATACTCTCGGTGTAGTCGTCGGAGATGTCTCCGGCAAAGGAGTGCCCGGCTCCCTGGTTATGACCATGATTAGGACGGCTCTCAGGATGGAGGCCAGGGGCAACACGTCTGCGAGAACCGTGGTCTCCAGAATGAACAGCTTTGTCACCGAAGACATGAGAAAGGGTATGTTCGTCACCATATTCTATGTCGTGCTTGACTCAAGGCGCAGGGTAATCAGCTACGCCAGCGCCGGACATAACCCCATGGTCCTTTATAGAGGTGATTCGGACGAGACCTACTTCCTCAATCCGAAAGGCTTCCCAGTGGGAATCGATCTGGCAGACCATTCGCTCTTTGAGAAATCCATTGGTACCGAGACAATTAAGCTCAAACAATCAGACATGCTTGTCATCTACACAGACGGCATAACCGAGGCAATGAACTCTGAGGCAAAACAGTTCGGGGAAGAGAGACTTCTCAAGGTGATCAAGAAATACGGTCACCTGGCGCCTCAGGATTTTGCGAACAGGCTGAATGATGAGATAGCAGACTTTACAGGAGACGAGCCGCAAAATGACGATATTACGCTGGTTGCTATAAAGGAAAAGGGCGTAGCTGACGATATTATATATGACGTCAGGAGACGGCTCATTGACCTGGTCGAGAAGGAGGGCGTGCCTGTAGGAGAGGCATGCGAAATAATGAAGCTTTCCCCTTCGACGTACTACAGATATAAGAGACGAATGGAGGAACTCGGAGAAGAAGGACTGAGGGACAAGATTCCGAGGGCGCTGGAAAGGTTCGGGCGTTTGAGTCTGGAAGTCCAGCAGAAGATCCTGATGATCGCGAAAGAGTGTCCCTCATACGGACCGAAGAGGATCAGCCACGAACTCAAGAAAGAAGAGTACGGCGGGCTGGACGTCCCTTTTAGAAAGATCTACGCGTGCTTGAGGAGAATGAATCTCAACACAAAGGAGCAAAGGAAGCAATTTGCACTCGAGGGACGAACTAAAATCATGAATCTCGACGTGGACTCGCCGGTGCGTGGCGAATCCGGAAGCATTTCAGCGGTGAGTGAAAACCCCGTCAGTGAAAACCCCGTCAGTCAGGACGGAAAGGACAATCTGAATTCTAAGAAAGACAATCCCCAGGCTGGTCAGGAACAGCAAGAGATGTACACTGCGACTCAGTTTCCAGCAGCGGAGGAGGAGAGCAAATGAAGGGCATTGATGTCATAGTTGAGCAGGCCGGTTCCCGCTACCAGGTAGCTGTGGTCCGCGTACTGGGCCAGATCGACACAACGACCTCGCACGAGCTGGAAAGGCGATTGCAGTTCCTCCTGAAAGATCGCCAGTTTGAAATCATCATTGATCTCAGCAAGGTGAGCTACATCAGCAGCGCCGGTTGGGGAATTTTCATAAGCGAGATCAGGGGCATAAGAGAGAGCGGTGGAGACCTGAAACTCGCGTGCATGACACCGGAAGTGACGGAGGTGTTCGAGCTTCTGGAGTTCCACAACATACTTGAGTCCTTCAGGACTGTTCAGGACGCGGTGGAAAGGTTCGAGAAACATAGGCTCGCTGTCCAAGAGCAGGAGGAGGCTGAGGAAACGGTTGCCCCGGGAACGAGCGAAGAACAGAGTATGGACGAAACTGGGGTCAGCACTGCGAGAGAGGACGTGGCAGCGGAGGAAGGAGTTGACGCTTCTGAGAAGGGCGCCGCCGTGCCCGAGGGCACGCAGAGCCAAGGCATCGTGGGTACTGCCTCGGGAACCGCGTCTTCGGAGAAAATGTCAGATGAATCAGGTATCGCCGAGGGCACCGTCAGGGGAGCATCAGAGAGCTCCCAGCGTGCACAGACGGAAGCGGGGGTCGCGACCGAGCTAATGGAACCGGGCGGGCAGACGGCCACAGAAGCTCTCAACGAAACAGAACTGGAAATCGTGGACCCTCTTAATCCGGACGTAAAGATGCAGATAAGGGCGGAGGTCATTGAGGAGCCGCAGTTGGCTCAGGCGTGCGACACGGAGGCCTCCGGGAACTCGGCTGCTCAGGACGCGGCTGATGCAGAGCCCGAGAATCAGGAACCTGATGCAACGAGGGCCATCAGTAAGGAATTCGAGCTCATGATCCTTGAGACGGTGAGGGAGCATCCCGAATTCGGCTGTCTCAAGATAAGAGGAGAGTTGGTCAGGCGAGGTTACCGGGAACCGATCAATCCGCTCTCTCTGTTCATGGAGCTTAAGCGGCTCAATCTGGAGACAAAAGAAAAACGTAAACATTACGCCGATTCCTTCATGAGTGAAGAGAACAAGGGGTAGCTGTCGCGCTCCTTCGACAGCGATAGAGACGTTGCTCCCGAATTCCCTTGACAGCCATATCTGTCTTGGGTATTCTTTTCTCTGCTGCAGTATCCAACCGATCTATCCACTCGCTGCCCACCTGCCTCGGTTTTCTGCTATACTGTTTTTTTGAGTGCTGGCCTTCAGTCGTGTGTGCGTTATGACGTTTCGCATCTCTGTCTGAGGGACGTGCCTTCTAATCCCTGGGCTTGCGCAAATGATCTTTCTTCTCTCAGTAAAAGGGTTCTCGTTTTCCCCTGTTTCGCAGTCCGTGCTGCTGGTTGCAATTGGCCTTCTCTTTGTTCTCCTCGTCGTACATGTCTACGCACAGAGAGGCGTAAGCATTAGCGAAAGAAGGAGGAGGTTGTTTGTGGGGCTTCGGGTCCTGGCTCTCCTATGCGTAGTGCTGGCCCTGCTGCGGCCGGTCTTGATTCTTGAAGCCGACGAAAGTACAAGACCCAGGGTGTTTCTACTGCTCGACAATTCCGGAAGTATGAAGCTGCCTTACGCTCCTTCTTCAGCCTCAGATTCCGGTTTTTCCCGTATGGACGTTGCCGTTGGCGCGGCGCGCTCTCTGCTAGAAATCCTTCCTTCAAAATACGAGACTTCGATTTTCTCCTTTACCGATAGCCTCAGGGAACTGGACGCCGCACTGCAAGAAGGTCTCTCGGAGAAAGGCGGTGCCCGAAGCGCTCTGGGATCGGCCCTGGAAGAGCTTGCCTCCAGGGCAGGTGCAAAACCCGCAGCAGCGGTCCTCATCTCTGACGGAAGTAGTTCGTTCGGTCCGGACCCTTCGGGCGTGGCCAAGAGGCTGCGGTTTCCTGTCTACACAGTGACTGCTGCGAGGGAAGGTGCCCTCAGGGACATCGAGATCACCGACGTGCTATGTCCCGCTTCGGGCTATGCTGGAACAGAGGTTCCTGTGTTCGTGCGCGTGAAAGGACACGGACTCGAGAATCTTGACACCCCTGTAAACATCTCGGAAGAGGGGACGATTGTCTCGAGAGGCCTACTCAAGCTGGCCGGCTCGGCGGAGACACAGGTTTCTCTGTCGGTTAAACCTCGCTCAGGAGGGCTACATTTCTACCGGGTGAGCATCCCGCCAGTCGGAGGCGAGATATCCGACGTCAACAACGCCGTTTCTTTCCCTCTGAGGGTGCTGAGTGAGAGACTGAGAGTCCTGTATCTTCAGGGCGACCTGTCGTGGGACTTCACGTTTGTGAAGCGGCATCTGGAGTCCGACCCCAGACTCGAGGCGACTTTTTCTCTAATCTCCGACCGGAAGGCCGCGCTGCCCGCTGCCGGGCCTTTCTCCACTGCGTCCTCCGCTGATATCGAGCAGAGTTCCGTCGTCGTCCTCGGCGATGGCGCTATAGGCCGAATAGGAGTAGAGACGTGGAGAGACCTGGAGGATTTCGTCAGTTCAGGAGGAGGGCTGTTAATCATCGGCGCCGACGGGCTGAGCGAGATCCCGGCAGTTGCCCGGAACGTCCTGCCGGCCCACGTACGGGAACACCGCCTGTGGGGATCAAAGCAAAATCTGAGTTGCGAGCTCACGTTCGAAGGGCTGCGCCATGCAATCTGTGACGTCGAAAGAGACGCGTCCTCAATCGCAGAGAGCTGGAAGGACGTCTCGCCTCTTGTTGGCTCACACTCCCTGGAGAAGGCAAAGGAGGGCTCGGCAATCCTCATCGAGGCCAAAGGGGGAGAGGAGCGATTTCCTGTTGTCGTTGCTGGCTCTTACGGAAGGGGCAGAGTGATGCTCGTCGCGGCCAGCGGCATCTGGAGATGGGGATTCACGCTGCCGGCTGTGGGGGGTTCAGAAAGACTCTTCGACAGATTCGTCTCAAACTCTATCTGGTGGCTTTCTTCTTCCGAAGAAGAGAGTCTCCGAGAAGTCAGGCCCACGTCGTGGGTGTTCCAGAACGGGGAGGAGGTGATGTTTGTAGCGAGAGGTGAGGGACACGGACAGAGGCTCGATCTCAAGGTGACCGACGAGACAGGAAAGCTTCTCGTGCCTGCTCTTACCGAGCCAAGCGGCGCGGACACAGTAAAGGTCAGTTTCGGCACTCTCGGCCCCGGAACGTATGACTACTCGGCCTCCTTCGGACAGGAAGAACGGTCGCCGGGTTCGGAAGGTAGATTCGTTGTAGACGATGCGGGACCGGAGTACAGAAGTCTCTTCCCAGACCCCGGACTTCTTGCCTACGTCTCGGAAGCTTCAGGCGGAAAGTTCTTCAGAGCAGACGAAGTGGATGAGCTGGCCAGGGAAATCGAGACCTTCGGTGAAAGGGCGGCGGTCGTAAGACAAATCAGGCTCTGGAATCATCCTCTTCTGCTCGCAATCTTCGCTACGTCAATTGCCCTCGAATGGTGGCTGAGGCGGCGTTCGGGTCTTCCGTGAGCCGCCTGGTGAAAAGGGAGGTGGATGATGGGTGGTGGCCTCTTCGCTTTGATTCTTCTTGCTTCAATCACTATCTGGACGTGCACATGTTCGGCTCACGGCGGCCTCGTCATCAACGAGGTTCTCTACGATCCAGCAGGCTCCGATGAAGGTCTGGAGTTCGTGGAACTCTATAACGCCGGCCAGGCTCCCGTCTCACTCAAGGGACTCGTGCTGGAGACAGGGAATGGAGCCCGAGAAGGAGACTGGCGCCCGGCGCTCGCGTGGGACTCGGATTATTACGTGGAGCCAGGAGGTTTCCTCGTGATCGGCGAGGGAGCCGTGAACCCTCTTCCCCAGTTTCTGGCAGAGCTTGACCTCCAGAACGGCCCCGACGCGTGCAGACTGACAGCGGGCCACGAGGTGATTGATCTCGTGGGATGGGGCGCACATGCCTTTGAGGAGTACTTCGAGGGCGCTCCGGCCCAGGACGTCTCTTCCGGTAACAGCATAGGGAGGTCTCCGGACGGGACCGACGGCGGAGACAACTCGCAGGATTTCCTTGCCCTTCGGATTCCTTCACCTGGAAGACGCAACTTCTGCGTCCTGGACCTGGGTCTGGTCCCAGGCAGTCTGGAAACGAGACCCTTGCTTCCTCTCGCCTTCGAGCACACAGAGCTCGTCGTCGAGGTAGAGAATCTGGGGGCTAGTGAACCGCTTGACGGGGAGTGTCTGGTCGAATTCTACACTGCTGACGGGAGTGGACATCGATTCCTCGGACTGAAGGCGGTTCCGCCCGTGTCTTCGATACAACCCGAACGCGTCTCGCTCTCCTGGCAGCCGGAAGAGGAGGGATGCCTCACACTTGAGGCGCAACTTCGGGTGGAGGGAGACGAGAATCCGGACAACAACCTTGCCTCATCGTGTGTGCGCATCGGAGAGGGTGAGGTGATAGTGAGCGAGATAATGTACGCACCTCCGTCCGGAGGCCCGGAGTGGGTGGAACTTTTCAACAGGTCCTCGCTCGGGGTGGATCTGAGGGGGTGGTGGATGGAGGATTCTTCAGGAAGAAAGGCCTACTTTAGTCCGTTCTCGCTTGTGTTGGAGTCTGGCCAATACATTGTAATTACACAAGATAAGGCGCTTTTTGAGCAGCAAAACGCTTCGTGCCACGAACGACTCGTCGAGCCAGAAGGGCCGTGGCCTTCTCTAAACAACTACTCCTCGGGAGGGGAAGAGTACGCCGACGTCGTTTGTGTGAGGGACACTGCGGGTTGCCCCAGTGACGTCGTGCCGTACGCCCCAGACTGGTCAACTCGCAGCAACGCCTCTCTGGAGAGAGTCTCTCCGTGGGTGAGCAGCAGACATGCCGCCAACTGGTCGTCGAGTGTGGCTCTTTCCGGCTCCACACCGTGCGGCCCCAACAGCGTCGGGGAGGTCTTGGAACCGGGTGCCTCCGCAAAGATAGGGATGAGTAGCCGAGTAATCTCTCCTGACGGAGACGGCATAGATGACACGGTCGTGTTTTCCTTCTCGCTTCCACAGCACGGGTCAAAAGTCAATTTCACGATCTTTGATGCTGACGGAAGAGTGGTGAAGAGACTCCTTGATCGAAGAAAGGTCGGAACGGTGGTCCAGGCAGTCTGGGACGGTACCAACCACGAGGGAAGAATCGTTCCGCCCGCCGTATACATAGTGCATCTTGATGTGGCAGAGGCGAGTGGTGTGAGGAGGCACATGAGCAGCACAGTTGTTGTGGCCCCATGGGCAAAGGGGTGACGCGGGCGAAAAACGTGACTCGCTGGTGCTGGACTCAAGTTTCTCTGTGTCCAGATTCTTTGCTGAAGGGACACGAAGGGGGGAGGTTCACTGTGAAACGCATGAGGTTTGGCTCAACAGAGATTCTCGCGATCCACATTGCGTTGGTGCTTCTCGCACTGGCAGCCGGTGAAACAGGGGCAGCGTTTGAAGGAATCACGGCTGACTCGAGAACCGCTGGCATGGGGGACTGCCTCAGCGCATCCAGTTCAGGAGCCCGCTCGCTGGCTCCGCTGCCTCCGTCTCGATTCTCTGGAACGGTCAGCTTCTCCTACTGTGCCCCGTTCGGCGTGGAGGAGCTTGCGGAGAAGAGTGTAGTGTGTAGCGTTCCGTTCCGTCGCAAGGTGCTCGCTGTTGGTCTCGTGGAGAGGGGCGAGAGTCTCTACGAGGAGCGAATCCTGTCTGTCTCAGCGTCAGGAAGGCCGCTCGCGCGGGTTAGTGTCTCGATCTGCCTTGGCCTGTACTCCGTGTCCGTGTCCCGCCTTCACAAAAAGCGTTTCGTGGGCCTAAGTGGTGGGGCGAGGGTGAGGCCAATTGGCTCACTCGAAGCATGCGCCGGCGTTGACAACTTTGTGGCAAGTAGGAGCGAACGAGCGCTTCCTCAAACGCTCCTCTTTGGTCTCTTAATTATGCCTGCCTCGGACGTCACGGTGTCTGCCGAGATGAGAAAGAGCGCGGAAGGTTCTTCGTGTCTTCACTTCGGCGTGGAGCTCGTGGCAGAGGGAGGAGTATGCCTCAGATGCGGGCTCGAGACAGAGCCGGTTCAACTGGCCGCGGGTCTCGGCTTGGAATTGGGCCCCGTCTCCCTCGAGACCGCCTCTTCTTTCCATCCAGTCTTGGGACGAACAGACGTGCTCACCCTGACGTGGCGGGGGAAGGAGGGGTGCCGGTGAAAGAAAGTCCTTGCCGCTTCTCGCCGGAGCTGTTATTATTCTGGGCCAGTATCTCCCAGTGCCTTTTGGCGTTACAAGCGAGTCGTTCCCAGGAGATTATGGATAGGGCGATGAGACTCTGGCCGGCCCTCGCGGTCGTTACTCTGAGCCTTTTTCTTTTGTGCGGGGTTTTGCCTATTCCGCTCGAGGCCCAAGACGTAGAGAACCTACTTGGCGAAGAGACGGAATCCTCGGAAGCGGCTTTCGTTGTCGAACGATTGGAAAGGCTCAGGGGTAAGCCCATGGACCTTAACTCCGTGACTGCAGCGGAGCTCTCGGAGCTGCCCTGGATTTCGCCGCTCCTGGCTGAGAAGATCGTGTTCCTGAGAGAGAAGGTCGGGCGCTTCCGTTCCCTGGTTGAACTGAGCGTAATACCGGGTGTGGACTACGAGTTCCTTCAAGCCGTGGATCCTTACCTTGCCGTGACGACGAAGGGCGTTCCTTTTTGGATACCTCTGGAGGGAAGAGTGAGGTTCGTCGGCACCAGCGACGCGCGGGCCATGAGAGACGTCCGTTTCTACGCGCGGATCACCTCCCGGCCTTCTGAGCAGACCGAACTCTGCTACCTGGCAGACAAGGACGAGGGGGAGAGCTCGCTCGGGGATTTTCAGGCCGGCTACCTTACTGTTGAGAGAGAATCGTTTCTCTCTTCGGTCTCGATAGGGGACCTGTCGGCAGAGTTCGCACAGGGTCTGGTGCTGTGGGCCCCCGGTGGTTTCTTCAGGGGCTACGAGACGGTCTCCCAGACGGACAGAAGTGGTTCGGGCGTGAGGGGTTACCGTTCCTCGATCGAGAACGGAGCCCTCAGGGGAGCACACGTGAGATTCTCGGGGCAGGGGCTCTCGGTTGACGCCGTGTTCTCCAGAAACAGGCTCGATGCGTATCTCAATGATGACGGAACCGCAAGGAAGTTGGCCGAGTCAGGGCTTCACAGAGAGGAGTGGGAGTTGACAGGGAAGGACGCGTTGGCCGAAGAGATGTTTGCCCTGCACGTGACAGGGAAGTATTTTAGAACGCTCTCTTTCGAAGGTACGTTCTACACGGCCGGTTACGAGCCGGCTCTGTCCGGAGGTGAGTCCTCGAACTCATACTACTTTACGGGAGACAGAGCTTCCGTGGCAGGCCTGGGCGGGAGATGGTCTTTGGGAGAGGCGAACATGTTCGGGGAGGCCGCTGTGATGAACGGCGGGAGCAAGGCGTTCTTGCTTGGCTGGGTGTGTGACGTGCGAGACATCGAGGTGGCAAGCGTCTTCAGGTCCTACGACAGCGACTTCTATAACGTGCGTGCATCCTCCTTCTCAGGAGGCACGCCCTGGAATGAAAGAGGCGTGTATGTTGGCGTTCAGGGGCGCCTCGGTAGTTACAGGCTACGCGCCTACGTGGACGGCGTGCAGCACCCAGGTCCCACGAGCAGGGAGAGTTTTCCCACGTCCAGCTACGAGACAGTGGGTTCGATAGAGCAGCGTTTCGGCTCAGGTATCACGATGAGAGTCAGGGGGAAGCTCTCCAGAAGAGACATCTCCGAGACAGACCCCTCCGATCCCTACGCCAGGATTTCCTCCGAGTCGTCCAGGGAGACAATTCACACCGACGTCTCCTGGGCCCCGGCCCGACGTTTCAAGACGCAAGTCAGGTACTCGACGGTCAGAGCCGATGAAGAGGAGAAAGGCTCCCTCGTTTTTGTCGGTTTCGACTACAGGCCGGAGAGTCTACTGAATTTCAAGGGACGTGTGATATACTTTGATACCTCTTCCTACGAGTCGAGAGTCTATGAGTACGAGGGAGACCTGCCGGGCCGGGTATCGCTCACACCGCTCTGGGATGAGGGAGTGAGATGGTACGTGATGTTGGGAGCTCTCGGCCAAAGGCTGAGGGCCACGGCCAAACTGGCACAGACTCACAGGACGGGTGAGGAAGTAAGTACTGAGCTGGGATTCCAGCTTGATTTCGCGTTTTGATTCTCACGATGGGGGTAAGTATGTATGCAGAGCGTATGAAAAGACTGGGTACAGAAACAGCGTTTGAAGTTCTTGCGAGAGCCAAGCAACTCGAGGCCAAGGGAGTCGAGGTCATCCATCTTGAAATTGGAGAGCCCGATTTCGACACGCCTGCCAACATCTCACAGGCGGCAGTGCGGGCGCTGAAGGAGGGGTACACACATTACGGTCCCTCGGCGGGGTTGCCGGAATTCAGAGAAGAGATTGCCCGCTACATCACGAAGGACAGAGGCATGAAGGTGGAGCCGGAGAATGTGGTCGTCACTCCCGGGGCGAAGCCCGTTCTCTTCTTTTCGGCCCTGGCTATTCTGAACGAGGGAGACGAAGCGATTTACCCCAATCCCGGCTTTCCCATATATGAGTCTGTCATCGACTTCCTGGGAGCTAAGCCCGTTCCTGTCCGTCTGAGGGAAGAGAACAATTTCGGTTTTGACCTGGATGAGTTTGAGAGTCTGCTCTCGCCTAGAACCAGAATGATTATCCTCAATTCCCCTCAGAATCCGACAGGGGGAGTTCTGGAACGCGCCCACCTGGAGAGGATCGCAGAGCTTGTCCGAGAGAGAGACTTGTTTGTGCTCAGCGATGAGATTTACTGCAAGATACTTTACGAAGGTGAACACGTGAGCCTTGCGACTTTCCCGGGGATGCAGGAGAAGACCATAATTCTGGATGGATATTCCAAGACCTACGCGATGACGGGCTGGCGTCTGGGATATGGAATAATGAACGAGACGCTCGCCGCCCACGTCGCGAGGCTTCAGACGAACTGCACGTCCTGTCCCTGCTCTTTCACTCAGCGCGCCGGGATCGAGGGGATAACTGGACCCCAGAACGAATCGAGGAAGATGGTCGCCGAGTTCAAGAAACGGCGAGACGTCATAGTGAATGGACTGAACTCCATCAAGGGCGTGAGCTGTCTGACCCCCAAGGGTGCATTCTATGTGTTTCCAAACGTCACGGAGACCGGCATCGATTGCAAGGAGCTGGCATCGAGGCTTCTCGAAGAGAAGGGAGTTGCCGTTCTCAGCGGCACGGCCTTCGGCGAGTTCGGCAGGGGCTATCTGAGGTTATCTTACGCCAACTCTGTCGAAAACATAAAGAAAGGTCTGGCCCGCATGAAGGAGTTCATCGAGGGCTAGGCGGAATGAAATTCTCTTGTCGGGGAGACTTGTCCCCGACAGCGGAGCCCTGGAACGCGTGTGTTGTCTTTGACACGGAGGTGGCCTGTTGGACGTTTTTGAGAGCATGGTCCTTGCCCTCGGCGGAAACGCGATTATTCCGGAGGAGGGAACCGGGACGATTCACGAGCAGATTGAGATAACGCGTTCAACTGCCAGGCAGCTCGTGGACGTTGTCAGGAATGGGACGCAGCTCATCGTGACGCACGGTAACGGTCCCGTGGTGGGTAACATCGTGATTCGAAACGAGGCCGCGCGAGACATCGTTCCCCCCATGCCTCTGGACATATGCGGAGCCGATTCGCAGGGAGGACTCGGCTACATGATCCAGCAGGTTTTCAGTAACGAGCTGGAGAAGGCGGGTCTTCCCAGGACCGTAGTGACGGTCATCACTCAGGTAGTAGTGGACGCGGAGGACCCCGCATTCCTAAAGCCGACGAAACCGATAGGTCCTTTCTACAGCAAATCCACGGCAGAGAACGTTGCAGCAGAGAAGGGATGGGTGGTAGTCGAAGACGCTGGCAGAGGCTACAGACGGGTTGTCCCTTCCCCTCGGCCGCTCGAAATAGTCGAGGCACAGGTAATACGTGAACTCGTGCACGCAGGGAGGATAGTGGTGGCAGTCGGAGGAGGAGGGATCCCCGTAGTCAGAGACCCGGACGGCTCGCTGAGGGGGGTCGAAGCGGTGATAGACAAGGACTTGGCATCAAGTGTGCTTGCCCGGGAGCAGGGCGTGGAGGCGTTTGTCATAGTCACTGCGGTGCCCAAGGTGGCCCTCAGCTTCGGCAAGCCGGATCAGGTCGACGTAGATCTAATGTCTGTTTCCGAGGCCGCAAGATACCTTGAGGCCGGTGAGTTTCCGCCTGGCAGTATGGGCCCCAAGATACGGTCAGCCATTGAGTTCTTGGAAGGAGGTGGAAAGGAAGTAATCATAGCTTCGTACCGCGAGATAGCGCTTGCTATTCAGGGCAAGGCGGGAACGCGGATCGTTCCTGGTAGCACCTAGAACAGCTTCCGTACTTTCCAGCTACTTGATTTCTCGTTGCGAATTGCCCCGAAGGCAAAAGCGTGGTGATGGGATGAAGGGAGGATGTGAAGATGAAACGCGTTGCCTTCATTTTGCCGCTCTTGATGATTCTTTCTCCTGGGTTTTCCTTTGCGGAAATCGTCATAAACGAGATTCTTGCGTCTCCATCCATAGACTGGGACGGGGACGGAGTATACTACTATCGAGACGACGAATGGGTCGAGATCTTCAATAGGTCAGACTCCCCGGCAAATCTGGACGGCTATCGACTCGCTGATGCAGACACGACCTGGAGGTATGCTTTCAGCGGTGTTCTTCCTGCGAACGGCCATCTGGTCGTCTACGGTAGTGAATCCTACGAGTGGGAGCGCGCCAACGGCTATCCTGCGTACGGACTGAGTCTCAGCAACACGGGAGACACCGTTCGGCTATGGAAGTTCGTGGGGACCGACAGTTTGGAGATTGATTCTTGCAACTACGGAAAGCCGGCGGCGGGAACAGACCGTTCTATAGGAAGGGAACCCGATGGGACCGAAGAGTGGTATATCTTCGATGCGCTAAATCCGTATTCGGGAACTGACCCTCCGGTCGGAACGGACTGTCCTCCGACCCCGGGAGAGCGAAACGGTTGCGTAACAGCCATTGACACGAGACACTGGGGTAGCATCAAAGCCTTGTTTAGATAGGTCCCGTTCTATCAGCGTTCGGCGAGTGAGACGCGGAACGACTGGAGCGGGAGTGAGTGAACCGATTTGATTGATGCCACGCCGCTGCGAGGATTCTGTAGCTGGAAAGTCGGGAGCGAGAGACCGGTGTATGGTGCGGAAGGGGGGATTTGAACCCCCATGAGGTTGCCCTCACTGGACCCTGAACCCAGCGCGTCTGCCAATTCCGCCACTTCCGCACTCTCGGGCGATGTTGCTCCGCTTCCTTGCCTGTTCCCGTCTCTGAAGACACATAATATCATAGCCGCACGGCAATGCAACTGTATCCTTGAGGCCGTCGCAGCCACCAAAGCAAACGAGCGTGCATTCTGCTTGAAAAACACGTCTCCTTCTGTTATCAGTGGATAGATGAGCTCAGAAGCAGCTGCAAAGCGAGTCTGTACGAACCGGAAGGCCCGCTACCTCTACTTCATTCTCGAGACCATCGAGGCGGGAATGGCCTTGCTGGGGAGCGAAGTTAAGTCCTTGCGGGCGGGAAAGGCAAGCATCCGGGATAGCTACGCTGCTGTTGAGAGAGACGAGGTCTTTCTGCACAACATGCACATAAGTGCCTACGATGAGGCAACTCGTTTCAATCACGAACCCTTGCGGGTGAGAAAGCTGTTGCTGAACAAACGGGAGATTCGTAGGCTTACTGGAAAGGTCAACGAAAGAGGCCTTACCCTTGTACCGCTGAGCGTTTACTTCAAGGGAAAACACGCCAAAGTCGAACTTGCCCTGGTCCGAGGTAAGAAGAAGTACGATCGCAGAGAAGACATCGCTCGCAGGGAGCATGAGCGTGAAATCGAAAGGGCCCTTAAGCAAGGAAGGCGCAGGTCGAAGTCCGAGTGAGCGACACGGGGCCTACGTAAAGACCGGCAAGAGTGTCATGACAAAGCAACTTCTTTCACTCTTACTTCTTTCCCTTCTATTGATTCCCGCATCTTCTTCGGTTGCGTTAGAAGCCCGCCAGGCGAGCAAGATAGAGGGCAGGTACTATGTTTCCATAAACGATGCGGCGTTTCTGCTGGGGGCCACCAAGTTCTGGAAGGTCGAGACGCGTAAGGCCGTGCTCAGCGTCGAAGGGAAAAGGATAAGGTTGACAGTCGGAAGCCCCGTCGTGGTGGTAGGGGAGCAAACCTTCATGCTGACGGCGCCCGTGCTTTTCCGTCAAGGTACGCCGTACGTTCCGGTTGAGCTTTTCACCGAAGTGCTGCCGGAAGTTCTTGAGAAAAGAATCGCCTGGAATCCGGACGCTCGCACACTTTCTGTTCTCAGGCAAGGTATGACTCCTGCTATTGTCTATGTGGATGCTTCCGATGAGCTTACCTACGTCACGATTGAGAGCGCAGAGAGGATCGAGTATTCCCCCATTTCTCTCTCCTCTGAGTCTTTCATAATCTTGCTCGAAGACGCCGCGCTTTCCGGTAAACTGCCTTCCAGGAAAGAGGGCCTCGTCAGCCGGCTCGAGCTGGACGAAGGCGGCGGACGGGTCGCGGTGCGGATCAGGCCGAGTTCTCGCGCCGTCGGCTTCATCGTGAAAAGGGAGACGCGACCGGAGAGGATAATCATCGGTTTCACTTCATCTTCGCTGAGAATGCGAGCCTTGGGTTTCACTCCCTTCGGAGTTGAACTCCCCCGGGGAATGTATCAGGTCGTTGTACTTGATCCCGCTCACGGCGGCGGGGACCCGGGCGTGAGAAGTGAGAACGGAACACTTGAGAAGCAGGTGACCCTCCAGATCGCACGTGAGATAAGGACGATTCTCTCTAGGTCGAGCAACCTGGAGGTTGTTCTTACGAGGGACGACGACTCCGAAATGGGTGCCGAGGCGCGAGCGACACGAGCAACCGCCTCTCACGGTGACATTTATGTGAGCATCCACTGCGATGGATATCCGTCCGCTCTGGCTCACGGTTACAGCGTCGAGGTTTTTAAAGCCTCAGGAGGAAGCCAATCGCTGTCGGCCGGGCACAAAGGCGGGTCAGTGAGCTTGAGTTCGTGGGCGGGCGTTCCGGAGCGCTACACCCGCGCGAGCCTAGCCCTTGCCAGGTCCATTTCGGGGAGTATCGCTGCGATTGGTCTGAGAGAGTTGGGCGTTCGTAGAGCACCCGTGCTGACTCTGGAAGGTGTGGACATGCCTTCTGTTCTTGTGAGCTGCGGTTTCCTGACGAACGCCGACGACGAGGCCGCGCTGCGAGACTCATCTTCCAGACGCAAGATTGCGGCGGCCATAGTGGAAGGCATTCAGAGCTTCATAAGAGAAGGAGCGAGATAGGCGGGCACGGCCTCACAGCACACGCGATGCGACCGTACCCTCCGCGTAAATGTTCGGGGAACGGAGACTCAAATGGACTCATCCAAGCCGGCTATGTCGGGAAGGCTTAAGTTTCTGGTTTTTCTGCTCTTCTGTATTGTGGCGGTAATCGTTATCGTGAGCGTGTTGAAGCGAAAGCCACCGGCCGAGGAGAGCTTGAGGCCTGCCAGGCCCTCACCTCTGGAGGTCGAGGTCGGAACGAGAGCCGTGCTTCTCTACTTCGGTTCGGCGGACGGAACTACACTTATTGAAACGACCAGAGAGATAATGGCTTCTTCCGAACCCGCCACGCTTCTGGCTAGCATCATAAGAGAGCTCTTGCTCGGTCCTTCTGAGAGCGGGGTCAGTACGGTTCCCGAAGGAACTCAATTGATAAGTGCCTACGTCGACGGGAGGACGGCTTATCTGGACTTCTCGGGAGAAATCAGGGGTGGTTTCGCAGGGGGATCTACTCAGGAATACGTGCTGTTGGCATCCATCGTTCGCACTGTTTCGGCCAACTTCTCCGACATCAACTACGTGCAGATTATGATCGAAGGGACAGCGATCGAATCCATCGGTGGTCACTATGACATCACCGAACCTTTGAGCGTATTTGACTGGCAGTAGGCTGAGCGTTGCAGGGAGCTTGAGATGGACTCACCTATAGGTGTTTTTGACTCAGGAATCGGAGGGCTAACGGTCATACGACACCTGGCTTCGCACCTGAAGAATGAGAGCATTGTGTACTTCGGCGATACGGCGCGCGTGCCTTACGGCTCGAAGTCGGAAGAGACGGTGAAGAGATTTGCCTTTGAGAACACGAAGTTCTTACTGAATCACGGCGTCAAATTGGTTGTTGTTGCCTGCAACACCGCCTCGGCCGTCGCGCTTGATGATCTCCGGAGAGCTTTCGATGTCCCCGTGGTGGGAATGATCGAGTCCACTGCCAAGGCGGCGGTGCGACTGACCAGAAACAAGGCCGTGGGTGTAATAGGAACTCTTGCCACGATAGAGAGCGGTGCTTACGAGAAGGCAATACGGGTAGAAGATGTCTCGGTCAGGGTCCTTTCGCAGCCCTGTCCTCTTTTTGTGCCGCTCGCCGAGGAAGGCTGGATCTCACATCCCGTGGTGGAGACGGTGGCAACAGAGTACCTGGCCGAGCTCAGAGCGGGGGACGTCGACGTCCTGATGCTGGGCTGCACGCACTATCCGGTGCTTCGAAACGTCATACAGAAGGTCATGGGAAAAGAGGTGACACTCGTGGATTCCGGTGAGGAGGCCGTGAACGAGGTGGCCGGTATTCTCAAGCAAGAAGGACTGGAGGCCCGAGGCGGCGCGACCGCTCGCAGGTATTTCTATGTAAGCGATATCCCAAGGAAATTCAGGGAAATTGGTGAGCGCTTTTTGGGTGAGCCCATAGATGGGCTCACGCTTGTGAATCAATCCGATATTCCGTGGTATGAACGGGGGAGGGAGTGACCTCTAATTCGGGTTCTCAGGTTTCTGTTCCACCTTCTCAGGATTCCGCGCCGGTGTCTTTGCAACGTGGGCGAAGTAGAGTTCGTGGAGGCGCCTGAGTGATTCGTCAGGTCAACGCGGCCTGGTTGGTCAGCCGGAGAGTTAGTTACACACAAAGGAAACGGAGACAATGAATGAAGCGAGTTGATGGACGAAAGCCTGACGAGATGCGCAAGGTCAAGATGACGAGAGACTACCTCAAGTTTGCGGACGGCTCCACCCTTATAGAGATAGGTAACACGAAGGTCGTGTGCTCTGCTACGGTCGAGCACAGCGTGCCCACGTTTCTCAAGGGACTTGGCAGCGGATGGATAACCGCTGAGTACGGTATGCTTCCCCGAAGCACTCAGGAAAGAACGTACAGAGAATCTCACAGAGGGCGAGTGGGAGGGCGAACTTCCGAGATCCAGAGGGTCATCGGGAGAGTCCTTCGTGCGGTTACGGACCTTGAGGCTCTGGGGGAAAGAAGCATAATCGTGGATTGCGACGTGCTTCAGGCAGACGGCGGCACGCGCACGGCTTCCATCACCGGGGCTTTCGTCGCGCTTCACGACGCACTCCTGCAGCTGGTTGAGTCCAAAACGATCGAGAGCGTGCCACTCGCTGAACCCGTTGCCGCAATCAGCGTGGGCATCGTGGACGGGACGACCGTACTGGATCTGTGTTACGACGAGGACCGCAGGGCATACACGGACATGAATGTCGCGATGACGGCCTCGGGGCGCCTCGTGGAAATACAGGGAACGGCGGAAGTCAGGCCCTTCTCTGAAGAGGAAATGCAACAGATGCTAGCTCTTGCTAAGAAGGGAATCAAGGAGCTCGTGAGAATCCAGAAAAGAGTCATTGCGAGCCGGAAGAAGCGTCAGTAGATCAGGCGTGCCAGCGGGCGGACAGAAAGCCGTGTACTAAAGCTGCTGCCTAGACCTCTCCGGCTCTCCGTGCTTCTCTGAACGAACACAGTGATGAAAGAGAAGAAGTTTCGGATAGTGCTTTCCTCACGGAATCTCGACAAGCTGAGAGAAATCAAGGACGTTCTGGCCGTCCCCTGGATTGAAATCGTCCCTCTTAACGATTTTCCTGGGGCACCTATGCCGCAAGAGGGAACCAGCTCGCTGGAAGAGAACGCGCTTCTTAAGGCCGGCGCCGCGCGCGATTTCACGGGTCTGCCTTCGATTGGAGACGATACGGGTTTGGAAGTGGACGTTCTCGGAGGCAAGCCCGGTGTTTTCTCATCCAGGTACGCCGGGGAAACTGCGAGCTACGACGATAACGTAAGAAAGCTTCTGGCTGTTCTTCAATCGATACCGATGCACGAGAGGACCGCAAGGTTCCGATGCGTAGTCGCTCTCGCTCTCCCCAGCGGCGAGGAGAAACTTTTCCGAGGCCGGTGCGACGGACGCATCACGTTTGAACCGCGCGGAACGAACGGCTTCGGCTACGATCCTGTCTTCATCCCCGAGGGCAGGAAATCTACTTTTGCCCAGCTCAGCCCCACCCTCAAGAACAGGCTCAGCCACAGAGGCCGAGCACTGAGATCTCTGAAGCGCTTCCTTCGTAAGAGTTACCTGGCCCGCGAGTTCTAGCTGTCTTGGTTCTTTCCGGGCAAGCCGGGCATGGGGCCCGTGGGTGTACGCCCGGCAGGATTCGAACCTGCGACCTGCGGATTCGAAGTCCGACGCTCTATCCAGCTGAGCTACGGGCGCACACGGAGAGCTGTTGAGAGGGGGTGGGGTGGACGACGGGAATTGAACCCGCGACGACTGGATCCACAGTCCAGGGCTCTACCGACTGAGCTACGTCCACCACAGGCTTATGGTACGCCTGGCAGGATTCGAACCTGCGACCGACGGATTAGAAATCCGTTGCTCTATCCTGCTGAGCTACAGGCGCACGACAAGGGATAGCTTTCAGAATCCAACAGCGGCAGGCCGATGCCGTGTTCATAAACGGGGGCAGCCAAGTACGAGCAATTCGCCTTGCCCTGGAATCCCCCAGATCAGACTGGTCGGGGCGAGAGGATTTGAACCTCCGACCCCCTGCTCCCAAGGCAGGTGCGCTAACCGGGCTGCGCTACGCCCCGATTCAGAGAGCGAAAGGCATCTTTCCTCATCATATTCAATGCCAGGACCTGTGTCAAGCGCCACACACTTGACAGTAAGCTGGGTGGGTGCTATGTTTTACCTGAACGCCGGGCTCCTATTCCTCCGGTAAACCCGTTGCGCCGTTAGCTCAATTGGGAGAGCAACTGACTCTTAATCAGTAGGTTGGAGGTTCGATTCCTCCACGGCGCACATCCTTTTCTGGTTGTTTGAACAACGTGGGGGCGACTGGCTTCGACGGGGAAGCATAGGCGCAAGCAGCGTGTCGAGGTCCCATTGCCTCGCTAAACAAATGGGAAATTTCAACTGCCAACACACAGTTGGCCCTAGCTGCATAAACTGCGGCTACGTTCTTCCCGCCTTTGTCTGCCGAGGTGGAGAAGGGCGTCGACAAAGGCAGGCTGGCTTCCTCTCTTGTCCGTGGAGAGGAAGTGAGATCTAACGGGCTGGTGCCCTCCGTATCCTGTCTTTCGGAGACAGAGGGTGCGAGAACCAAAAGATAGACTACGCACGTAGCGGCTTACGTTGACACTTCTTCGGACGCGGGTTCGATTCCCGCCGCCTCCACCATCAGAATAATCTTCTGCCCAACGGCGGCTCCTACGGTTGAGACGACGGAGCGTGAAAGTCCAAGCACATAATCCCATCGGCAATTGGAAGCGGGTAAGGATATTGTTACTCGGAGTCGGGGTCGCAGTAGCATACTGGCTTGTCGACTCCGTGGTGCACTCGTTTCTGTTCCACGAATGTAGCTTCTCCGAGGCATTCTTATCGCTCACTCCTCGCGAAATCTGGATGCGTTTGCTGCCTGTACTCATCCTTCTTGTCTCTGCTTTCATACTTCAGTCGCTTTTCAACAAGCAGGACAAAGCCGAGCGGACCTTACGGGAAAACGAAGAGAAGTTCAGAAGGATCTTTGAGAGCGCGGGCGAGCTGATTGGTTACGTTGGCGAAGACGGCAGGATCCTTGATGTCAACCCGAAGATAGAAGAAATGTTGGGATACAAGCGCGAGGAGTTGGTGGGAAAGAAGATTTCCGAACTCGACATCTATCCTGAAGGAGTTCTTTCGATAGTAATGGAGTCCTTCGGGCGCGTGGTGAAGGGGGGACCATCAACTGGAAGGAGGGTGGAGCTCAGGCACAAGGACGGCCGGTCGATCTTTGTAGAGAGCAGCACCGTCGCGCTGCAGAGTGAAGGTGAGATAGAGGGGATTCTCTTCATCATGCGAGACGTGACCGAGCGAGCGCGCATCGAAGACGTGTTAAGGGAGAGCGAGAAACGCTACAGACACTTGATGGAATCTATCACCGACGCCGTTACAGTTGTGGACAGGGAATGGCGACAGGTGCTCGTGAACAGCGCTGCGGAGCGATTTCTAGAGATGCCGAAGGAGAAGCTTCTGGGAACTAGGGTCACGGACGCACTACCCGGTGTCGAGAAGACCGAGTTTTTCAAAACGATGCAACGTGTAATGGAGACACGTGAGCCGGCCGTCGTTTCGGGTCAGTATTCCTTTGAAAGTGGGCGCGTGGGTTGGTATGAAGTCCGCGTGTATCCCGCGGAGGAAGGCATTCTCTGTATTACCACAGACATCACTGAACGCGTGCAGGCGGAAGAGAAACTGAGAGTCGGAGAAGATAGATGGGACTGCCTGACTTCCAACACGGACGATACCATAATAATCGCGGACAGGAACCGAGTGATTGAGTATATCAACAAGCCACTTGCACCTCATACCTTTGAAGATGTGATTGGGAAGAAGCTGAGTGATTTTGTCTCGAAGGAGCATCACGACCTGCTTGAAGAAAGCCTCAGGCGGGTCTTTGAGGAAGGTGAGCCGGTTGAGTACGAGGTTTCTCTTGACACAAAGAAGTTCAGCCCTGGAATAGGGACCCTCTGGTTCAGCACTAGTGTGGTACCGATGACTTCAAGCGGAGTGGTCAGTCACGCAATCCTGATTGCAACCGACATCACCGAACGTAAGAAGGCAGACGAAGCACTCAGGGAAAGCGAAAAGCGGCTGCTGGGTATCATCAATTCGTCTCCTGATCCCATTTTGGTTTGTGACGTGGCCGGAACCGTCGTCCAGTGTAACGAGGCCCTCTTGAAGGCTCACGGCTTGCGCTCGGAGACCGACCTGCTGGGACAGAGTGTCTTAACCCTGATTGCTTCCGGGAGCAGGCAGAGAATAGTGGAAGTGCTTGGTGAGCTTCCCGAGCAGGGTGTAGTGAGAGATTTGGAGCTCACGCTGCTCAGGAAGGACGGCACGGAGTTTCCTGCAGAGATATCTGCTGGGTTAGTTCGTGACCAGACGGGAAGAGCGAAGTATCTAGTTGGAGTCGCAAAGGACGTGACCAAACGCAGGAAAGTGGAGAGGGAACTGTGGGACGCCACCGAGAAGTGGACCTCTCTGATGGAAAATACCAGTGATATCATCACGGTCATGGACAGAGACGGCAGAGTACAATACACCAACAGAGCGCTGGCGCCTTTAGCTCCCGAAGAAACAATAGGCCGAACAATGTTCGAATACATAGGCAAGGAGCAACATGGTTTGCTTGCGCAGAAGCTTCAGAGGGTTTTCGAGACCGGTGAGACTCAGAGTTACGAGATGCGCTCAGACATTACCGGGGTCGGCCCTCGCTGGTTCAGCTCTAAGATGATTCCAGTCAAGCACGACCGAGAGGTCGTGAGTGTCATAACGATTGCATCGGATATCACCGAGAGGAAGCGAGTCGAAGAGGAAAGGGAGAGATTGAGACAGCAGCTTGCCTACGCCGAAAAGATGGAGTCCCTGGGTCACCTGGCCCGTGGAGTCGCTCACGAGATAAACAATCCCCTCACCTCGGTCCTTGCGACGGCAGAACTGATTCTCGATGAAATGTGTGACGAAAATGTTTCCAGGAGTGACATTGAGCAGATTGTTCGCGAGGCCAGAAGAATTCAGGACACCATCAGGAGCTTTCTGGGTTTTGCCAAGGCCAGGGATTTCGTGTTTGAGGAGAGGGACATAAACGCCATCATGGAAACCGCTCTAATGGCGGTAGGCAAGGCGCAGCTCAGGGATTGCGAAGTCGTCACGGATTACGATGATTCGCTAGGCAAAGTCAAGGTCAGCAGGTTCCACATTCAAGAGGTCTTTGTGAACATAATAGCGAACTCGCTTCACAGTATGCGGGACGGAGGCAAGCTCACCATCACCACTGGGCAGAGCAACGACTCTGTCGTGGTGACCATCAAGGATACCGGGGCGGGAATTAGAGCGGAGGACTTGGACAGGATATTCGAGCCTTACTTCACGACGAGAGAGAAAAGAGGAACCGGACTGGGACTGTCGATATGCAGGGACATAGTCATGCGTCACGGCGGGAAGATAGAAGTGAGAAGTGAAGGACCGGGACGGGGCGCCGAGTTCAAAGTCTTCCTGCCCAGATAGCCCAGACGACTTCTGTGCCTTCCACGTGTCCTCTTGCGGTCGAGTGCGCCCGGCGAACCTTGAAGATTGTCCCTTCTATGCGGTCGTCATCCGCCATTCGATCCCCCCTGCTTTTGTTACCAGAGTCTGGCATGATTCTTCAACTCCGTATGTCGACGTGAGTTGATTGCTGCTTTCCAACAGGATTTATCTGTTGCAACCATCTGTATGGGCGATTATATTTAGAGGTTTAGAGAGAAAAGGATTCTGTAAGAACATGGCAACCTCCGAACTGACAGCCAGACTTCAAAGTCTGCACGAACGAGTTGAGCTGGCTGCCTCGAGAGTCGGCAGAAGCGCTTCCGACGTAACTGTTGTGGCAGTCGTTAAGACCGTTCCTGTCCCGCTCATAGAGGAAGCAATCGAGGCGGGTATAACTCACATCGGAGAGAACCGGGTGCAGGAGGCCTCGCAGAAGTTTGAGAGTATAGGAAGGAAGGTCACTTGGCACATGGTGGGTCACCTACAGCGAAACAAAGTCAAGCGGGCGCTGGAGATTTTTGACGTCATTCAGTCAGTCGATAGCGTCAGGCTGGCTCGTGCAATAAGTGAGAGAGCTCTCGCGACACAGAGAGTCGCTGACGTGTTTCTTGAAGTCAATACATCCGGGGAGGAGACGAAGTACGGATTTCGTCCTGGCGAGCTGTGTGCTGCCGCGGAGCAGATATGCCAACTTGATGGGCTCCGCGTGAGGGGTCTCATGACGGTGGGTCCCTTTGTGGAAGACGCAGAGGAGGTCAGAAGGTCGTTCGTGCTTCTCAGGGGTCTCAGGGACAAGATCTCGGCCCTTGGTCTTACTAACGTAGAAACGAACGTACTCTCGATGGGTATGACCAGCGATTTCGAGGTCGCCATAGAGGAAGGAGCGACGATGATCAGGGTGGGCACTGCCATTTTCGGAGCGCGGCAATAGCGACCCGTTGCCGAGGTCCCGTCCGGGCATTTGGCAGACCACCGTTTCTGACACAGGCGATAGACCAGGCATGGAGGTGGGTACCTTGAAGATTGCTCCGGTGGACATTCGCAATCAGCAGTTCAAGAAGGTGGTGCGTGGGGCTGATCCTGAGGAAGTCCGCATCTTTCTGGCTATTGTCGCTGATGAGATGGAAACACTCATCAACGAGAACCAGGAACTCGAGGAGAAGCGTGCGACACTTGAGGTGCAGGTGGAGGAATACAAGAAGGTGGAAACTGCCCTCAGGGACACGCTGCTGACAGCCGAACGGCTGAGCAGTGAAGCCAAGGACAACTCTAGGAAGGAAGCCGAGCTCATCCTGAAGGACGCGGTGCTTAAGGCTGACAGAATTCTGGATGAGGCCACACGGAGAGCCTATGAGCTGCGAAAGGAAATCGTTGAGCTCAAGAATCAGAAGGACATCTACATCGCCAGGCTTCGCTCTCTCGTGGAGACTCAGCTTAAGATGCTGAGATTCCATTCCGTTGACCTGGAGGAACAGGAGGGAGCGATCGCCAAGCTCAGACAGTCACAGTCATTGATGGGCCTGGACCTCGAGGAATCCTTGGCAGGAAAGACATCGTCCGAAACGGCCAGTATGGCCGAACATGGGGCTTCGAGGGAGACAGAGGCAGATTCGTGGCCTGAGGGTTCTCCTTCTGAAGAGGGAAGTTCCCGGCAACGTGACAGGACTGATGCTACCTCGGGCGAAAGAGCTCAATCTTCGGATGAGAGCGTGACTGAACGTTCAGAGAGTCAATCCTCCGAGAAGGTTCCGTACGTAGAGGTTCGCAGCACCGATGAGGAGTAGAGCGAGCCTGCAACGGGTGTCTCCATCGGTACGGCGAGGTTTGTCGGTGCGGCCCACGAGGTTCAGCGAGATCCGCTAGGTCGGCAGGCGATTTGGATGAGCAAAGAAAACGAGAATTGCCTTTTGACGGTTCGAGTTCAGCCGGGGGCTTCGAGAACCGAGATCGCAGGCCCAATGACTGATGGAAGCGTTAAAGTCAGACTCAAGGCGGCTCCCGTCGGCGGAAAGGCCAACAGAGAGCTCGTCACGCTTCTCGCAAGTGTCCTTCGAGTTCCGACCTCCTCAGTGAGAATAGTGAGGGGACTCACCTCAAGGCGCAAGAGTGTGACAATTGAGAAAGTAAGGAGATCAAAGGTAGAAGAATTGCTTAAGGGTAAACTCGGCCGTGATGATTAGTCCTCTGTATCCGGCACGAGTGGAAGGGGGTGCCAAGATTTGGCGAGTGATCTCAAGAGGAGAATAGATGAAGCTGCGTCTTTCGTGCGATCCAAGTCGAAGATTTCACCGAAGATAGGGATAATCCTGGGAACGGGGCTGGGCCAGCTCGCGAAGCATCTTAAAGCGGACGCAACAATTTCATATTCTGAGATTCCCAATTTCCCGGTTTCTACCGTGGAGTACCACGCGGGAGAACTTGTGATTGGCACTCTTGCGGACAAACCCGTTGTGACGATGTGCGGAAGGGTACACTACTACGAAGGCTACACGATGCAGGAGGTCACGTTTCCTGTCAGGGTGATGAGGGCTCTCGGTGCCGACGTTCTGATTGTCTCCAGCGCAGTAGGCGCAATGAATCCTGACTTTGGCCTCGGCGATCTTGTCATTGTACGAGACCACATAAACCTTATGGGAGACAACCCGCTGATAGGGCCGAACGACGATGAACTGGGTCCCAGATTTCCTGACATGAGCCGACCTTACGACAGCGAACTCATGCAGCTTGCCGAGGACGCAGCTGAGAGGGAGAAGGTGAGTGCCCACCGTGGAGTACTCGTTGCGGTGGCAGGTCCCAATCTGGAGACGGCGGCAGAATACAGTTTTCTTAGATCTACGGGCGCTGACATCGTGGGAATGTCGGTCGTTCCTGAGGATCTGGTGGCCATTCACGGCAACATGAGAGTCCTTTGCCTTTCCGTGGTGACAGATAAGTGTGTGCCTGAGACTTTGGAGCCTGCGGACATCGAGCGCATTTTGAGAGTTGCCCAGGAGGCCGAGCCCAGGCTGGCAAGAATCGTCACAGATGTTGTGAAGCATATCTGAGCAAATCAGACCGTTCGTCCGGCAGCATAAGAGACCGTAGGACATGTTCGAGAGCTTCGGAAAAGAGCTGACGTTTGCAAAAATCGAGGAAGAACTCATAGAGTTCTGGAAGAAAGCGCGCATCTTTGAAAAGAGCGTGGATCTTCGATCGGAATCTCCGCGGTTTGTTTTCTATGAGGGCCCTCCGACCGCCAACGGCCTTCCGGGCGTACACCATGTAATGGCGAGGACAGTGAAGGACCTCATCTGCCGGTACATGACCATGCAGGGTTTCCTGGTGGAGAGGAAGGCCGGTTGGGACACTCACGGACTTCCTGTAGAGATCGAGGTCGAGCAGGAGCTCAATCTTTCCAGTAAGGAGCAGATTGAGAGCTACGGCATCGCGGCTTTCAACAAACGATGCAGGGAGAGCGTTTTCAGATACGAGAAAGAGTGGAGGAACGTCACGGAGCGGATTGGTTTCTGGTTGGACCTTGACAATCCCTACATTACTTGTACGAACGAATATATCGAAACAGTATGGTGGATTCTCAAGAGATTCTTCGACGAGGGGCTCATCTACCGGGCCCACAAGATTCTTCCTTACTGTCCCAGATGCGGCACAGCTCTTTCCAGCCACGAGGTGTCTCAGGGATACGAAGAGGTCCAAGATCCGTCGGTCTACGTGAGATTCAGGCAGAGGTCTGACCCGGGCACCTCTTTTCTGGTGTGGACTACGACGCCGTGGACGTTGATTTCCAATGTGGCTCTGGCTGTTCACCCTGACGAGAAGTATGCGAAGGTCAGGCTTGGTGATGAGAGCTTCATCCTCGCCGCCGAACGGCTGAACGTGCTCTCGGATGATTATCAGACTGAAGAGGAGTTTCCGGGCCAAAAGCTGGCCGGCTTAGAATACGAGCCGGTCTTCCCCTTTTTCTCCTCGACTCCAGGGGCTTTTCGCGTTGAGACGGCCGACTTCGTTACCATGGAAGAGGGCACAGGCATAGTCCATATCGCTCCGGCCTTTGGCGAGGACGACTACAATCTGGGTAAGGAACGGAGCCTTCCGGTTCTGCAGCCCGTAGACGAGGACGGCCATCTCACTGAAGAGGTAACTCCGTGGGCCGGTGTGTTTGTGAAAGACGCGGACAAGGGCATAATCAAAGACCTCGGCAGTCGCGGGCTTCTGTACAGGTCAGAAACGGTGGTCCACTCGTATCCTTTTTGCTGGAGATGCGAATCGCCTCTAATCTACTACGCACGAGAATCCTGGAACATTCGGACCACCGCCTACAGGGATCTTATGCTCAAGTGCAACAGCGACGTGGAATGGCATCCGAGAGACGTGGGAGTGTTGAGATTCGCCAACTGGATAGAGAACAACGTGGACTGGGCGCTTAGCAGAGACCGCTACTGGGGTACTCCGCTCAACATATGGATTTGTGAAGCCTGCGCCGCGGAGGTGTGTGTGGGGAGCGTAGAAGAACTCAGAAACTTGGGTGCCTTTCTTCCCAGTGAGCTCGATCTTCACAAGCCCATGGTGGACGAGTTCGTGCTCGAGTGCCCGAGGTGTGGTGGTGGCATGAGACGGACCCCCGAGGTAATCGACTGCTGGTTTGATTCGGGAAGTATGCCGTACGGCCAATGGCACTATCCCTTCGAAAACACGGACAAGTTTGAGCAAAGCTTTCCCGCAGATTTCATATCTGAAGGAATGGATCAATCCAGGGGTTGGTTCTACAGTCTTCTTGCAATATCTACTTTCATGTCCGGTGTTTCTTGTTTTAAGAGTGTCGTACCTATCGAAATGATTCTGGACAAGAACGGACAGAGAATGAGTAAGTCCAAAGGAAACACCGTGGACCCTGCGGAGATTCTTGAGCGCGAAGGTGCAGATGCTCTTCGTTGGTATCTCTTGACGGTGAGTCCGCCGTGGATACCGACCAGGTTTGACCGGGACGGCGTCGCCGAAGTGGCGAGCAAACTCCTGGCCACTCTACGCAACACGTGTCAATTCTTCGTTCTATACGCCAATATCGACGGCTTCAGGCCCTCGGGTCGCGGTTTCGAACGTTCGGTGATGGACAAATGGATCATCTCACGGCTCCACTCGCTCATCCGTGCCGTACGCAGTGACATGGATGCTTACGAGTTGACGCGGGCAGCAAGGTCAATCCAGGAATTCGTGATAGAGGACCTCAGCAACTGGTACGTGAGGAGGTGCAGGCGTAGATTCTGGAAGGCCGAGCTGGGCCCGGATAAACTCGGTGCCTATGAGACTCTCTACGAGGTTCTCGTCACCGTGGCGAAGCTCATTGCACCGTTCGTTCCCTTTGTGAGCGAAGAGATCTATCAGAAGATCGCACGCAACGGACAGTCGTCTGCCCCTGATAGCGTTCATCTCTGTCGTTTTCCCGAAGTGGATGAGACCCTCATCGACCGTTCCCTTGAAGAGAAGATGAACACGGTGCTGCGGGTCATCTCCCTTGGCAGAGCGGCACGCAACGCTGCGAAACTCAAGATACGTCAGCCACTTTCCGAACTGTGCGTGGTCGCATCGGAGGACTTGGCTCCGGAAGCACTAGTTGAGTTAGGGAATCTGGTCAAGGAAGAGCTGAACATTAAGAACATCACAGTTGTCCAAGACGAAGCAGAAGTTTGCGAGCTTGTGGGAAAGCCCAAGTACGAGACTCTCGGTCCACGGTTCGGAAAGAGTGTCGGTGAGGTTGCCACGGCCATTGCATCCATGAAGCAAGTCGATCTGCAGAAGATCGTGTCCGGCGAGCCCGTCAAGGTTAATGTCTCGGGAAAGAGGGAGGCCATTTTCTCTTCGGAGATTGAGGTGGGCCGCAAGGAGAAACCTGGATTTGCGATCGTAAGAGACGGCCCCTGGGTCGTGGCGGTTCGCACTGAGATAACAGAAGAGCTCAAACAAGAAGGTGTTGTCAGGGAATTCGTGCATCGGCTCCAATCACTCAGAAAGGAAGCAAATCTTGAGGTATCGGACAGAATAGTACTTTTCTACGAGGCGAGCGAGACGCTCGGTTCGACCCTTGAGAAGTTTGGCAGCTACATTGCCAGCGAGGCCCTTGCTACGGGGATCCACAGGGATCTTCCGGAAAGCGGCGCAATGGTGCAGTGGGACCTTGAGGGAGAAGGAGTTAAGGTCGCCCTGAAAAAGGCCGAATAATAAGAGAGAATCTGCAACACGAATTTGAAGGGTGGGAAACGTGAACAAGAAGGACCTTAAGCACTTTGAGCAGAGGCTCATGGAGGAAAGGAACAAACTCCTGGAGCAGTTGGCACACCTGGAGAAGGACGTGTTCAGTCAGACGCCCAAGGATTCCTCGGGAGATCTGTCAGCCTACACATTCCACATGGCTGACCTCGGGACTGACGCGATGGAACGAGAAAAGGCGTTTCTCTTTGCGTCGTCAGAGGGCAGGTTGCTTTATCACATCAACGAGGCGTTGAGGAGACTTTACAGAAACGAATACGGCAATTGTGAGAGCTGTGGAGAGCCCATTTCCAAAGAAAGACTTGAAGTCGTCCCGCACGCTCGGCTCTGCATAAAGTGCAAGGAGAAGGAAGAGAGAGCAGCACAAGGAAAGTGAGGCTCGCCTGTTGAGAAATTCCCTATTTGTGCTCAGCGGCACACTGCTGCTCGACCAGGCCTCTAAGGCCATCATATCACTCCTCATGCAACCGGGTGAATCCATTCCGGTTATTCCAGATATCTTTCACCTTACCTTTGTGCGAAACTCTGGCGCGGCGTTCGGACTTCTCTCCGGGAACAGAACCCCGTTCATCTTCACAACCATCCTTGCAGTAGTGGCTCTTGTGTTTCTTCTCTTTCAGTTCAGAAAGAAGCGGGCCGATCTTTCCTTTTCGCTGGTTCTCGTCTTGGGGGGCGCTCTGGGCAATCTCGTCGACAGAGTCAGACTCGGCGAGGTAGTAGACTTCATAGATCTCGGCTGGAGGCAAGTCAGGTGGCCGGTATTCAACGTGGCCGACATCGCCGTCACAGTGGGCGTCCTTCTCTTCTGCTATCGTTCCATCTTCTCAAGGCGTATTACGGGAGGGGCTCAAACTGTCTGAGTCGAGATGTTTCGGCAAGAGTCCTCTGGTGAATCTTTGGATCAACCGATGAAATGATGTTTCTCAGATAATGTTTGAAATGAGCAGGAGTTGACTTACGCTAAGCGGTTCTTGACTGACGGGTGTGAACCCAGCGAGTCAGACACATGCCGAAAGTCTTCAGGAAGACAATCCCGCAAAGTGCAGAAGGGCAGAGACTAGATTCGATTATCTCCGTGCTCTTTCCTCGGACCACCCGCTCTCAGGCCCAGAGAATGATAAGGGCAGAAGACGTCAGGGTGGATGGCGGGCCTGCGAAATGCAGCTACAAGGTGAAAGGGGGCGAAGAAATCTCGCTGACCGTACGCGAACCAGAGCCCAGTGTGCTTACGCCCGAGCCAATTCCGCTTGACATTCGCTTCGAAGACCGATACATTGTTGTCGTAAACAAACCTCCGGGTCTTGTGGTCCACCCGGGCGCCGGTGTGAAGTGCGGTACGCTCGTCAATGCGCTTTTGGCACACTGTACCGATCTCTCTGGAATCGGCGGTGTTATACGTCCGGGCATTGTGCATCGACTCGATAAAGGAACCTCAGGGCTTCTGGTAGTCGCCAAGACGGACCAGGCTCACGTCGGTCTTGCGGGGCAGATTGCTGAGAGGGCGGTGAAGAGGAAATACTGCGTCATCGTGTGGGGCGTGCCGCAGGCTGACTCCGGAACGATAGATGCCCCCATTTCGAGAAACAGAAAACACAGACAGAAGATGGCGGTAGACTGGCAGAGGGGTAAGACAGCCATTACCCACTTTTCTGTTATGGAACGATTTCCCTTCGCCAGCTATCTGTCGGCATCGCTCGAAACGGGACGAACGCACCAGGTGAGGGTACACTTTTCTGAAGCCGGCCATCCGGTATTTGGTGATCCTCAGTACGGAGGCAGAACGAAGGCTCTCAGCAGACTGAGCGGCAGCAGGAAGAAGACCGCCTCTCGTTTATTGCGCCTTATCCAACGTCCTGCGCTGCACGCGGTCGAGCTTTCTTTCAGGCATCCCGTTAGTGGAGAATCTATCTCGGTGGAAGCTCCTGTTCCGTCCGATATGATGGAACTTCTTGGGGCGTTAAGGAGTCATGAGTAACGGCGACACAGCGAATGAGAGCCCGTTCATTCCGTGCATCAAGCTGATTCTCCCGGGCAACCTCGGATTTCTTCGCGTCGTTGACAGAGTTTCCGACAGCGTAGCGGAATACATGGGTTTCGACGAGGAAGAGAGAAACGCCATAGCCATTTCTGCTGTTGAAGCTAGCACAAACGCTATTCAACACGGATGTGGAAGCGACGAGACCAAGTGCGTGACCATGTCATATTATATCGAAGATGAACTTCTGAGAATTACCGTCGAGGATCCGGGTGACGGATTCGACCCTCACACCCAAGAGTGCATCATGGAAGAAACAGGTGTGTGTAGGGGACGAGGGCTCGCGATCATGAAGTCATTCATGGACGAGGTTCGATTTGATTTCGAGCAAGGAACCTCGATAACATTGCTCAAGCGAAGAAGCTCTGCCTCGCAGGATACCGGGACCTAGGATATGGGACGGGTGATGGGAATAGACTTCGGTGACAAGAGACTTGGCATTGCCATAAGTGACCCGACGGCAACCGTCGCAGGAAACCCCTCCGTTCTTCATGTCAAAGATCAGCAGCAAGCGATCTCTGAGATAGCGAAGATCGCCGAAGAAGAGGGCATAGACGAGATTGTAGTCGGCTTCCCCCTGTCCCTCAGTGGTGTTGAAGGTCCCCAGGCGGGACGGGTCAAAGAATTCGCTTCGGCGCTTTCGAAAGCCTGTGGCATCACTGTCGCTCTCTGGGATGAGAGATTCTCCACTGCCGAGGCCGAAAGACTGTTGCTGCCTCTGGCCAAGAAGACACGAAGGCAGAAAGAAAAGAGGGACCTTATTGCCGCCGTCCTGATCTTGCAGTCGTATCTAGACAGAAGAACTCGCCGCGAGAGAGGCGACTGCGCCCACCCTGTCTAGTGCATCCGTCATGGAACGAAAAGAGCTCATAAGAACCGGCCACAAGGTCCTCCTGATAGCGGCGCTGGCGATGATCGTCTTTTCCCTGAGCTTGCTCTTTCCTCCGGTCAGGCGCGTGGGAGAGCCTGAAAGGGTCACGGTGATGATTCCTCGCGGGGCCACGCCAGAGAAGATCGCAGAGCTGCTAAAGGAAAGAGGCATCATAAGGAATAGGGCCGTGTTCCTTCTGGCTGCAAGGGCCATGGGAGTTGAAAGAAAGCTGAGAGCCGGCAGGTTCACGATTGAAAAGCGGCGAGGAACTCTTGAGGTAATAAGACAGCTCACGGAGGCGATGAAGCCCGAGGATCTTATAACCATCCCCGAGGGACATACTTCAAGAGAAATCGCGGAGATCCTGCACCGGGAGATCTACATCGATCCCGAAGACTTCTTGTCTCTTGTGAACGACAGTCTGTTCGCACATTCACTCGGAGTGAAGGCAAATTCGCTCGAAGGATACCTGTTTCCCGACAGCTACGCGTTTGCGCCTCAGACAGAGCCCTCGGAGATTATCAAAGAGATGGTGAGCAGAGGCAGACACGTGTTCGGAATCGACTTCGCCCAGCGAGCCGCGGAGGTGGAGCTAGGCTGGCACGAGACCCTTACGTTCGCCTCCATCGTGGAGGCCGAAGCTCAGGTGGAACACGAGCGTCCGAGGATAGCGGCGGTCTTCTGGAACAGACTTACGCGAGGGTGGCGGCTTCAGGCCGACCCGACGGTGGCCTTCGCGCTGGGCGGCAAGAAACAGAGAATAGCTTACCGAGACCTCAACATAGAGTCTCCCTATAACACGTACCTTGTCAGGGACCTGCCTCCTGGCCCCATAAACAATCCTGGGAAGGCCGCCGTGAGAGCTGTGCTCTTTCCTTTGAAGAACTGCAAGGACATGTACTTTGTCGCCAGGGGTGATGGGACCCACATCTTCAGCAGAACGATGGAAGAACACAACGCGGCCAGAAGAAGGGTCAAGGCGCTGCGTAGAGCCGGGGGCAGGCCTCCGGCTGGGGAAGCCGGGTCGCTCGAGCAGAATGAGGGCGCGCGGGAAAGTGGGGTCAGCGACCAGACCGGAACGGGCGAACAGAGCGAGAGCAGCGGGCAAGGTTTAGGCACTGGGCAAACCGAGGGCACGAATGAGGCCGACGGCGCCGAGCACAACGGACAACCGGGGAGCAGGCAGTAAACTGGAGCCGCCGGGCAGGACGGACACGGTGAACAGATGGAGGAGCCGGGAATGAGGCAGCCCGAAGGTTTGACGGGGAAGTGAAGTGAACAACGAGCCGGAGAGCAAACTCAAGAGTCTCAAGAAACTCGTACGTGAATTGGGGAGCGTCGTCGTGGCTTTCTCTGGTGGGGTCGACAGCTCCCTGCTTCTTAAGGTCGCCGTCTCCGAGCTTGGAGGCAGAGCCCTGGCAGTCACGGCGAAGTCTGCGACTTACCCTTCGAAGGAGCTCTCGGAAGCGATTGACCTGGCAGGAGAGCTCGGGGCGCGCCATATGGTAATTAGCACAGAGGAGCTGTCTGACCCGCGCTTTCGGAGCAACCCGCCGGAAAGGTGTTACTACTGTAAGCTGGAGCTCTTTGGGAAGCTCAAGAAGATAGCAGAGGAGCACGGTCTGAAGTGGGTCGTGGACGGCTCCAACTACGACGATCTCAAGGACACCAGGCCGGGGTCGCGGGCCGCCAAAGAGCAGGGAGTCGTCAGTCCGCTCAAGGACGTTAGGATGACCAAATCTGAGATAAGGCAGTTCGCCAAGATTCTGGGGCTGCCGAGCTGGTCAAAGCCGGCTCAGGCGTGCCTGGCCTCGAGGTTTCCCTACGGAGTCGAAATCATGCCATCTGAGCTCCAGAAGGTTGCTGCGGCTGAAGACGGCCTCAGTAGGCTCGGGTTTTCCCAGGTCCGCGTCAGAGTTCACGGGAACGTTGCCAGGGTGGAGGTTACGCCCGAGGAGCTGGACAGACTGCTCTCGCCCCAACTGCGGGAGCAGGTCGTTCAGGAACTTAAGAGAGCGGGGTTTCTTTACGTCTCAGTGGACTTGGAGGGCTACCGGACCGGAAGCATGAACGAACTACTTGAAAGAGCCGAGGACTCTGGAAAACCGGACGGTTGAGACCCTCCGCGTAAGGCGGGCGGATTTAATTTATGAGTTAGGCCCCGGAAGGATTGGGGCAGAGTGGTGAAGCCCTTGGGAGGAGGCGGCGGAGGCTGGCCAAGGTGTAAGGGGTTCTCCTTGATAATGGGGGGAGAAGCCGCAGAAAGCGTTGCAGAATCGAGGCAAATGGAGTAAGTTTTGAGTGAACATTGGCTAACGGCATTTCTTGCAAGGGGTAGGAGATGAAAGCACCAGGAAAGGGAAAAAGAGGCAGAGGCGGACGGAAAGCCAGGGAGACCGGGGCTCACGCAATAGGGTTTTCGGCCAGGAGTTACTGGCTGTTCGCTGCCGGTTTCGGCTCAATAATCATCGGCTACGTAATGCTGTCGATGGGTTCAATCACTCTGGCTCCTGTCCTCCTGGTGGCAGGATACTGTGCTCTGATTCCGCTCGCAATCTTCGTCAGATAGAGGGTGGGCGAATAGCTCAGTTGGGAGAGCACTTGCTTTACACGCAAGGGGTCACAGGTTCGAGTCCTGTTTCGCCCACCAAGTTGGATTCGCTGGCTCACGCCGAAGGGCTTCCTCGCTTTACACTGAGCGAATCGATGCTCTGCCGGCGTTTTCTTGATTCAGCGCATCCGGAGCTCTTTCTGGCGCCTTGCCTTGTCCGTGTTGTTCGTAGTCACCGGCTTTTTTCTTGACATAACCGTCTCTTTGTGATACACTGTCTTCGCAAGTCGAAGGCGTGCTTGTTGTAACCTTTTGCCAGGGTTACTGTTAAAGCCTTGGGCAGTGCCAGAATCTTTGATTGTACAGCTCTAGTACGTGATTCCGCTCGCATTTAGCGAGCTTGAGGGCAACTGAGTACCCAAGGCTTTTTTGCTTGACACGCTTTACCTGCTTGTGTTATACTAACTTGTGTTCATAGTGTAGCCATCATTTAATCTAAAGTGTATTTGAAAGGAGGTGTGTTGCGGCTAACTACTTCTCTGTTTTGTTGCTAATGTTTTGTCCTAGCTCTTTGTTATTATGCAGTGCGCTATGAGGAGGTCGAACAATGACTAGACTCTTTTGCGTTGCGATAATTGTGGCTGCGGTTAGTCTGGCTGCCCCTGTCGCCTGGGCGTCCGTGCCTGATCCGGGATATTCCACCGTAGGATGGGTCAATGTGTACCCGGCATACGCTGATTCGACAGTCATGATTTGCCCTGCTGGCGATGCCAGCTACATTCAGGTGAACGTGCGGGATCAGTTCAACGCTCCCATGGGTGGTGTTCTCGTCCAGGCTAGTTTTAGCTCGGGTAACATTTACCTTGTGAGTCCGGTCGAGGGCAACACTGACACATATGGTGACGTGACGCTCACAATCTCTGGTGGCATCGACAACACAGGCGGAGAGACGTCAATCACTTCCGCGACCACGGTTACGTGTCTTGGTGTTACGCTCTACAGTAACGACAGGGATTTCCTGTCACCGGATATGACGCAGGCAACTGGTTCAGAGAACAAGGTCGAGGGTCTTGACTACTCGATCTTTGCCGGTGATTGGCTCTCGTTCAACGACCATAGCAGGTCTAACTTCAACAGACTCTGCAACGAGAGTGGCGGCGAGTGCGTCGGCGGTCTGGACTACTCGATTTTCGCTCTGCACTGGCTACATTAGTAGCTGCGGTTGATATTGACAGAGGGCAGCTGCTTGCGGCTGCTCTCTGCGGAGTGAGTTTGTCCTAGTACACTTGGCAAACACTGTCTTAAGGAGGTGATGTGGATCACCAGGTTGGAAACTACGTTCCGAGTTTCTGTTCACCATTGGGGTTGTTTTTGAACCGGGGTTTTTTAACAACCTAAGGAGCAAATGACATGAAGAAGTTATTGATACTGATCTCTGCAGCTTGTCTGCTTATTCCTGCCTTGGTTTTTGGGCAGAACGCGAATCCAATGCTCTACCTTGAGATCTACGATTCCGATGCCCACTGCATCTGCCCTTACGTGAGGGGTGGGGATCCTCTTCCGTGCTACAGGCCTCTCCCCAAGGCGCAGTGGATGCCTGCTTATATCTTTATCCACGTTGCTAAGGTAGAGAATGGATATCTCGGTGTTCCGTTCGGCATGGTGACGAGCGGTGGAGCGATGTTCAGCAGCTGTACTGCCTGCCCCGGTTTCCTGAAGGGCCCGAGCTCGGCTGGTGAGCCTGCTGCCGTCATCGTCTCGTCAACTGCGCTGTGCCATCCGTGGAACGATCATCCCATCTACTGCATGTGGCTCAGCCAGGATGGGAACGACGAGACCTGGACTCTGGTTGCGAGCGCTGACCTTGGTCACTACTACGTTATCAACTGCCTCAACGAGTACGACTTTGGCACCACGCTCGGTCATGGCGCGGCTTGGGCTGCCACTAACCCGCTCGTCTGCGCCGGCGACCCGACACCTGTCGAGGAGACCACCTGGGGTAAGATCAAGGGTCTTTACAGATAGGACCTTTGCCTAAGCCCTTGAGAGAGGGAGTCACAGCAATGTGGCTCCCTCTTTTTTGTTCGTCTGTTCTGTCGTGCAGAGTTTCCTCTTGAGTAAGCTCTCCTGTGTGGTAAACTTTATCGAGTGCGTTTGAATGCTCGTTTCTTTGAGCGTCAGTTGAAGGGCGGGTGCTCTTCGACGCGCGTCGCCGTGTATTGTCCTGGCCTGGATTCGATTGTCTGGCCCGGTTTGCTCCTCTTTCCGTTCAAGACGAGGTCGCGTGACTATGAAGCTGAAGATTTCTTTCGCTGCCGCAATGATTGTGCTGTTTGTCCTGCCGATGTCCGCGGTGAGTGTCTCCTCCGGGGTCGAGCTCGCACGAGTCGGCGATGAGGTCATAACCTCTGAAGAATTCCTGGAGGATTTCAGAATCGCCTCATACGACAGGCTGCCTCCGGAGAGGACTCAGGAGGGAAAGAAAGAGTTCCTGGACAGGCTAATATACAAGCACCTCCTTTCCCGGTACTTCAAGTCCAGGGGTTGGGACACCCTGCACGTGTGGGACGATCTGATAATCAAGCCGTACGAAGAATCCATATACATCCAGGCACTCTACCAGGACGCGATTCCTGAAGTGCGAGAGCCCTGGAAGACGGATGCCTCGGGTCTCGTCGAGCTGGGCAGGCAATTCGCGGACAGTCTCGTGACCGCATACAAGCTCTGGGTCAGCAACGAAGCAATCACCCTGCTCGCAGAGAAAAGCATGGTCCCCGAAAAGGAGGCTCTGGCACGCAAAGAGGAGGGAGAGGAAGGAACGAAGGCAGCTCATGTGCACACGGACGAACCCGGCCACGAACATGAACGGGCCGTCTTCTCTTGGAGCGAGCTTTTCACGGACGAAGAGAAGCAGGTCGTCGTTGCCACGTTTCTGGGAGGCGCCGTGACTGTCGGCGACTTTGCGGAAGGAGTAGACGACATGCCTGCGATGGTCCGACCCATCGGGGGAGACACCGAGCAGATAATCGTCACTGCTCAACACTTCGGGCAGCAGGAGATAGTGCGGTGCGAATTCGAAAAACGAAACCTCCGCGATCAGGACTGGTTTCAGAAGAGGATGAAAAACAAGAGGGAGTCGGTCATGGGAACTCAGATGTTCGTTCAGATGGTCGACACCTCCGTTGTGACGGAAGAAGAGGCAAGGGCTTTCTACGAGGAGCACCTGGATTTCTACCGGACCGTGCCCCTCATCAAATTGGCCACGATCATCGTGGGGTCCGAAGAAATAGCCCGCAGAATTGAAGAGAAGATCTCGGAGGGGGAAGAGTTCGAGTCTGTGGCGTTAGACTTCTCTGTCTACACGGCCAGCGAGACCGGCTTCGATACGACGGGCCTCGTTGGCAAGGACAGGTACCCGGCACTTTTCGAAGCCCTTTGGGAAAAGGACGTAGGCACGGTGTCTGGAGCCCTTCCCCAGGGCGAAGGATGGATCATCGGAAAACTCCTGGTGAGGCAGGATCCGAGACTTCTTTCTTTCGAAGAGGCAAAACCTCGCGTGGTTTCGAGGTTGAGGCAGCAAAAGGCCGATGAGGCTCTCGAAAGGCTGCTAGAAGAGCTCAGAACTACGGTGGGTGTTGAGACTTACCCCGAAGCACTCGAGGCCCTGGAATTGCCCGAGTGGTAGTACCGCGTGGTACCCCGTCTTGCCGTAACGTCTCCGGCGCTTAGTGAATCACACGATTCTCCGGGCTAGCTAGAGCACTTCACGATCGCCTTTCGAGTTGACCGGGTCCGCCCCCCGGTTGATTATGCTATAATCTCGGGTGTAACAGAAAGGAGACTGGCTTCCGTCAATTGCCTCGAAAAACACAGGGGGCCCGGGGTGGTTTACTATCTGAGAAATTCGGTTCTGGGAGCCGTTTTTGTTTTTGGGACGGCTTTCTTCAGTGCTACTGCTCTGGCCGGCCTTGGCGCCGGGATAGAGCTCGTTGAGAGCGACGGGTCCGGCGTGACTCTTAGAGTGGAGATTGATAGCTTCAGCGTCGAGGCCGTTACCCATCAAGGTCGCACGTTTCACTTGGTGGAAGTCCCCGGGTTTCTCATGACGGAGGAGGAAGGGCTTCCGCAGCTTCCGTATACGAGTGCTCTTGTGGGTGTTCCCTTTGGGAAGGAGGCCCGGCTCAGTGTCGTCACTAGCGAGACGGAGGTTCGCCCGGACCTGGTGCCTGTGCCCGTTCCCAGAGCTTTCATCGCTGAGGGCGAGTTTCCGACCCCTGCCCTGGAGTTCACCATCGACGAGAGCTTCTACGGGGGCACTACCGCATACCCCGTCCAAGCTGCCGTCCTTGCTCGACCCTCGACCCTGCGGCATCAGAAGGTAGTCTCGGTTCATCTTTTTCCCTTTAAGTTTGACCCCACCTCCCGCGAGCTCCTCTACTCGAGAGAGTTGGTGGTGAGGGTGGATTTCGTGGAGGCTCGCGGGCCCGAGCGAATGAATCTGGAGGCCGTTCCTTCCTTCGAGCTCTACTCTGAGGGGCTTTATCAGGGGCTTCTCATAAACTACGAAGAGGCCAGAAAGTGGCGGATGAAGCCGCGCTCAGAGCTTGAGGAAGTCGGCTTTCCCGTCACGCAGGCCACGAACGAGTACAAGATAGCCATAGACTCGACCGGGCTTTACAGGGTGTCTTACTCGGACATACCGGCCCTGAACGGTTCGTATCCCTTGGGGCAAGTACGTCTCTTCGAGAGGTCCTACGAGGAGGGAGACCCCTCGCCTTTCAAGGAGACGGACGTACCCATTGACATGTTTGACTTAGACTCGAACGGTTACTTCGACGGCTCCGACTATTTCGTTTTCTACGGCCTCAGTTTCCGTGACCGCTTTCCCGACGACCTTTTTGAGGCACGCTGTTCCTTCGACAACGTGTACTGGCTCACCGTGGACGGTGCGCCGGGGCTTTCGATGATTGAGAGGAGTTCCTGGCGTTCTGGCGTGAGCCCCCAGTTTGCAGAGTCGTTTGTGCACACGGACAAACATGAAGAAGACCGGATATACATGGCTGTCCCCCCGAGGGAAGACATGGACTACTACTTCTGGGAAGACGCCACCGTGTACGAGGCGGAGGAACCATTCTCCATCTTTGCCCCCGATTCGACCAAGCCGTGGCGTCTGAGAGCGCGTTATCAAGGATTCCTTTCCTATCTCCACGCCGTTACGATCATAGTAGAGAACAGCAGGGGACAGGCGAGCACGCTTTTCAACAGAGCCATCTTCGGCCCTACGTTCCCCTCTTTCAAGGCAGAGATCACGCTCGATACTGGTTTCACCATTCCTGATTCGCTTCTGGCAAGCGGGGCCAACACGTTCAGATACATTGGCGAGCATTCAATCGCCGGTATTTTCTACCCCGTCAGTGGAGCCTATTTCGACTGGTTCGAGATATCCTACTACAAGAGATACGTGCCTCTGAATGGAGAGCTCACCTTTTCCAGTGGTGAGCTTTCGGGTGAAGTGGAGTTCAGTATAGAGGGATTTCCCGCTGAGGAGATTTTCCTGTACGACGTTACCGACTCGCTCAATCCCGAGCGGCTCACCATCGAGGCTTGGCAGATCACTCTTGAAAGCGACGGCTATCACCTGGCGTTTCGCGATTCGGTGGGAGCTTTGCCTGGGCGTTACGCTGCCGTTTCTGAGTCCGTGCCCAGGCCCGTTCCTGGCGTGGAATTGGACTCTCCCTCTTCTCTGGCGGTCTCCGGAGCTTCCAAGGATTACTTCATCATTTCCTACGACGATTTCTTTCCCCTGCTTGATCCTCTGGTCACTCAAAGGGAGGCCCAGGGTCACGACGTGGAGCTCGCGAGATTGAGCGACGTCTTTGACGAGTTTAACGGCGGCAGGCGCTCCTCCAGGGCCGTCAAGCGCTACATGAAGTACGCGTTCAATTCCTGGGGCACTCCTCTCTTCCTTCTGCTTGTCGGGGATGCGAGCGAGGATTACAAGGGGCTTGCCGAGAGGAGCGATACAGATTATCTCCCGACGCACCTCATCTTGAGTCCGGTTGTGGGTTCACTTGGCAAAGAGCTAGTGGGGAGTGACCAGTGGTACGTGACTGCCCTGGACGGAATCGAGGACGATTATCCTGACATGTACGTGGGTCGATTGCCGGTTGGCAGTTCAGAAGAGCTTTCCTCTCTCTTAGGCAAGACAATTGCCTACGAAACCTTCTCCCCTGAGGAAAGCTTCAGGGCCAGAGGGATATTCGTCGCCGATGACTCTTACTCCGCTGCGGACTATACAAATGACTGTTATAGAGTAGGCGAGGGCGTTTTTGAAAACATCTCTCTTGAGGCAAAGCAACTGATCGACGATAGCCCAGCAGTGCCCGGTTTTGCGGCCGAGACGTTTTTTCTGAGTGCCTATCTTGACACCGTTCCTTCCTCGCCGAAACCCAGCTGTGTGCCCCTGGCTGACATGCAGCAGTTCACCCGGACGCACGTTACGCCCGAGTTGCTCGCGCAGCTCTCGAGCGGTATGCTCTTCGTGAACTACCAGGGACACGGTAGCAGGAATGTTTTGACTCACGAGCAGCTTTTTGCCTCGTACTGGACCAGCCCAAATGACGTGCCTTCAGTGAACAACTACGCCAGGCCCTTTGTCTTCACGGCCTTCGCATGCCACGTGGGTGATTTCGATAACGCTATTGAGGGAGCACACGACGACTGTCTCGCAGAACAGCTTTTGCTCGCCTCGAACAGGGGCGCGATCGCGAGCTTCTCCAGCGATGCGTTCGAAAACCTTCCGCCGAATACTCGCGGTGACATGAATCTGGCTATATTCGACGCGTTCTTTGCGTTTCCTCCGACAGAGGACCTGAGAGGCAAGAGGGGAGCGAGGTGGATACTCGGAGAGATACTCACGTCTGCCAAGATACGATTCCTGGCAGGTGACTATCTCAACAAGCATCTGGTGAGAACTTACGCGCTTTTGGGAGACCCCGGTCTGCGCATGGACGCCCTTCCACCCCAGATGCTGGTCAGTGTTAACGATTCTTCGTATGTGAGCGGCGAGTATCTCTATACTTCTTCCGCGGACGATTCACTTCGCATCTCGGCCTACATAAGCGATGAGGTGGCGGTGAACGAGAGTTCCATATGGATAGAGGAATCGGGAGACGAGGGCAGGGGAACGATTCCTCAGAACGAGTATGTTGTCACGGTGCTTGCGGACACGGTTGCGGGGGCGAGCAGGGAGTTTCATGTGTATTTCCCGACAGTTCTGAGGGCAGCGAGCTATGACGTAGATCTTCACGCCACGGACGTGAACAGTCGGGAGACGGTTTTCGAGCTCAGGGCGGATCTCAGGGTGAGTTTCAGCTCTGGCGGGCAGCCCATCACGCAGGGAGATTTTGTGCCTGCGACTTTGACGGTGGAAGCCCTTGTCTCGAGTCCCGTTGTTCTTTCTTCGGACGACGTGCTACTTCTGGTAGACAGCCTGGGGGTCGTCTCCAGCAAGGAGCAGGTCGACCAGGCCGGTCGCCGGTGGCGTCTCATTGCGGACGTCTCTCTGGGCGATGGGGAGCACGTTCTGGCAGTTCAGGTGGCCGGCGCACCACCTACGGTGCGAGCAGTGACGGTGAACGTTGCTTCCGGGTTCGCCGTGCAGAACATCTTCTGTTATCCGAGTCCTTTTTCCGAGGTGACCTCGTTCAACTACGATCTGACGGGTTCACCTGTCAGAGTGTTGATCGAGCTTTTTACGGTTTCGGGTCGGAAGATGGAGGAGATAGAGGGCACGGTACGTGTGGGATATAACTCCGTGATATGGGAGGGGAGAGATTCGGAAGGGCATCGCGTTGCCAACGGTCTGTATCTTTACAAGGTGACGGCCACGGACCACGAAGGCAGGAAGATCACGGAGCTGGGTAAGGTCGTCAAAGTGGAGTAATCTCGGGAACTCTCCCGAGTCGCCGGCGCCGGCCTTGGCTTTGGGACACCCTGGAGTTGTGCGGCGGGCGCTGAGCCGGCGTTGGGTGTGGTGCCGCCCGAGACTTTGGAGAAGCGCAAGCCGGGTACGGCCAGACATTGAGCACGAAGGAGGCCAGGTTTGAAAAGGACCTTTTTTTTCTTACATGATGCAAGGGTCGAGCTGCTTTCGCCGTCAGCCCGGGAGTTCCGAAGCTTCGTTTGCGGGGCGGTTCTGCGCTCTTCGGTTGTCCTTTCTCTTTCCTTTCTCTCCATCGTTACCTTATTTTTCTCACCTGCCGGCTGTCTGTGTGCGGAGACTTCTGAGAGGCTGGAGCGTATTGCCGCCTTGGAGGACCTTCGTGCTGACCCCGTTGTTGTCGCAGAGTTCCTTCGCGACGCCGATCCGCTGGTGCGTTCAAGAGCAGCAATGGCAATGGGCAGGATTCAGGACGCGACGGCCGTGGAAGACCTCGTCCAAGCGCTCAAGGATAAATTGCCCGAAGTCAGAGAGTCGGCCGCGTTTGCTCTCGGACAGATCGGTTCACCCTCGGCCACCAAGGCGCTGATTGGGCGTCTCGCTGACAAATCACCTGAGGTAAGAGTCGCCGCTGCCGAGGCGCTAGGGAAGGTCGGAGATCGAAATGGCGTCAAACGACTTTCGCGCCTCCTCGCCTCTTCCGACACAACGCTTTCGAGACAGGCCGCCCTTTCTCTCGCCGCCATCGGCGATAGCACTGCCCTCTCCGGCCTGTGGGAGGCCGCCTCTTCCAGAGACGAAGGACTCAGATGGCGCGTGGCCTATTGCCTGGAGAAGATTCCTCATGAGAAATCAATCGATGTTCTCTCGAAACTTGCACGCGACACGGAATGGCTCGTGAGGAACTTTGCCGCCCGGGCCCTGGCAAAGATTCCTTCCGAGGATTCCTTCTCTATACTTTCGAACCTTCTGGAAGACGAGGACTGGCACGTGAGGGCCAACGCCGCGAAGGCTCTGGGTTCCTTCAGCAATGAAGAGACCGTTCGTGCGCTGACGTCAGCCCTGGCCGATGAGTCGTTTCACGTGAGGATTTCGGCGTGCGCCGCACTTGGCAAGCTGCGCTTCGGGACGGCGACAGACTTTCTGCGCACGGCCACTTTTGACAGGTCTGCTTTTGTGAGAGCTGAGGCCGGAAAGGCGATGCTCCTATGCGGCGGGCCCGAGGCCTTCGGTTCCGCAACGCTGATGCTGGAGGAAGAAGAGTGGTTTGTGAGGGCCGCGCTCTACGAGGCACTCGGACAGACGACGATTCGCGAGGCGCCGTTCGTGCTCAGGAACGCCCTTGCCACCGAGAGAGACGTACGCGCAAAGGCCGCTGCGGTGGTGGGATTGGGAAAGACGAAGAGCGAAAAACTCCTTCGCCTCCTCGCCGGGGCGGCCGCAGACACGGACATGGTTGTTGTGGTCAGCGTTTGCGAGGCCTTCGCCGAAATAGGGCAGCCCAGGGCCGCAGGAGCGGTTAGACAGATCTACGAGAAATGGAAGGACCACGCCGAACCCGACGTGAAAATTGCCGCCCTCGAGACTCTGAAGAAACTTGGAGCCGTGGGGGCGTTAGACATATTCCGAGAGTCACTCTTTGACGAAGATTACAGAGTGAGGGACGCCGGATACGAAGCACTCAAGGAACTCTGGGGTCACTCCGTTGCAGACAGCTTTTGTGCGCTCAGTCTGATAGCGTTCTCCCGTCCCACGGAGCTCCCCGAGGGCTACAGTGCCCTCAGCAGTTCGTACGAAGGAGAGGCCTTAATTGCGACGGAGAGGGGCGAGATCGTGATCCGTCTTCTGGGAAAGGAGGCTCCAAACACCGTTGAGAATTTTGTCCGGCTTGCGCAGGACGGTTTCTACGACGGTCTTACTTTCCACCGAGTAGTTCCCAATTTCGTGATACAGGGCGGTTGTCCAAGGGGAGACGGATGGGGAGGTCCTGGCTACACAATAAGATGTGAAATCAATAGGCGTCACTATCTCTCCGGAGCGGTCGGCATGGCTCTCGCGGGCAAAGATACTGGGGGCAGCCAGTTTTTCATTACTCATTCCCCTCAACCCCACCTCGACGGTAGATACACTATATTCGGTCAGGTCATCAGGGGCATGGACGTGGTCGACAGCATCGAAAGAGGAGACAGAATCGTGGAGGTCAGAATCCTTGGGACAAGGTAGCACGGCCGAGAGGGGCCCTGGACCCCGATAGAGACCTGGCCCTCTCCTCTGGCCGGGGCAGGCGCTGAAGACAGCAGGAATCCGCTCCCTCGACGCAGCAGATACAGACGCGCAGTCTCCGTTTGTCATCCGGGAAGCACCACTGAACAGCAATTCTATTCGTAGGGAAACACACAACTCTCTGCTAATAAGAGGTTAAGCGATGCGATTGGACAGACTCACTCTGAAGGCAGCAGAAAGCCTGGAAACCTCTCAAAAGCTCGCTCAGGAGATTAATCACCAGGAAATACTGCCCGTACATCTGCTGCTCTCGCTTCTGACGCAGAAGGAGAGCATAGTGCCTTCCATCGTTGGAAAGCTGGGCGTTGATGCGTCCGCCCTCAAGAGGGACGCCGAGGCGTCTCTTCAGGCAATTCCGAAGGTCCACGCGGCACCGGGACAAATCTACATCTCGCCGCAACTGAAAGCAGTCCTTGATGTCGCGCTCAAAGAGGCAGAGCGACTCAACGACGAATACGTGAGTACGGAGCATCTTCTCCTTGCCCTGGCAGACGAGGAGAACAAGGACGCCTCTCTTCAGATTCTCAAGCGAAACGGGGTCAGCAAGGAAGATCTTTACAAGGCCCTCGTGGACGTTCGCGGGGGAGTCCGGGTGACCAGTCAGACTCCTGAAGACAAGTATCAGGCGCTCGAAAGATACTCCCGCGATCTGACTGAGCTGGCAAGGAAGGGAAAGCTGGACCCCGTGATAGGCCGGGACGACGAGATTCGTAGACTCGTGCAGGTTCTTTCCCGAAGGACCAAGAACAATCCCGTTCTCATAGGGGATCCCGGGGTCGGCAAGACGGCGATAGTCGAGGGGCTTGCTCAACGTATCACGGCCGGGGACGTGCCGGACAGCCTGAAGAACAAGAGAATAGTGGCGCTGGACCTTGGGGCTCTCATAGCGGGGACGAAGTTCCGCGGAGAGTTCGAGGACAGACTCAAGGCCCTGCTAAAAGAGATCATCAGCTCGGAGGGAGAGATAATCCTGTTCATTGACGAACTGCACACACTCGTTGGAGCAGGGGCGGCGGAAGGTGCCATGGACGCATCCAACATGCTGAAACCGGCCCTCGCCCGAGGAGAGCTGCACTGCGTGGGTGCTACCACACTGAACGAATACAGGAAGAACATAGAGAAGGACGCTGCTCTTGAGAGAAGATTTCAGCCGGTCATGGTCACAGAACCCTCTGTCGAGGACACGATAGCGATCTTGAGGGGACTCAAGGAGCGCTATGAGCTTCACCACGGCGTGAAGATGAAAGACAGCGCTCTGGTGGCTGCAGCAGTGCTCTCGAACCGCTACATATCCGACCGTTTCCTGCCCGACAAGGCCGTGGACCTGATAGACGAAGCCGCTTCTCGTCTCAGGATTGAGATAGAGAGCATGCCCACGGAAATAGACGAAATCGAAAGAAGGATCATGCAACTCGAGATCGAGAAGCAGGCTCTGCGGAAGGAAACTGACGAGGTCTCGAAGGAGAGGATGAGTAAGCTTAACAGCGAGCTCGAGGCGTTGAAGAAGAAGAGTCAGGACATGAAATCACACTGGCAGACAGAGAAGGAGCACATCGCCAGGATTCGTGAGAAGCGAGAGAAGATCGAAGCTGCCAGAATCGAAGAACAGAGGGCCGAGCGCGAAGGCAACCTGGGCAAGGTGGCGGAGCTTCGCTACGGGCAGATCGCAACTCTGCAGAAGGAACTGGAAGAGGAGACAAAGGCCCTGGAAAAGCTCCAGAAGCACACGAGAATGCTCAAGGAGGAGGTGGACGAAGAAGACGTGAGTGAGGTGGTCTCTAAATGGACAGGCATTCCGGTGAGCAGGCTCATGGAAGCGGAGATGGAGAAGCTGCTTAAGATAGAAGAGAGGATTTCGGCGAGGGTGATTGGCCAGGAAGAGGCGGTTCAGGCGGTCTCGGATGCCGTGCGAAGATCCAGAGCCGGGCTTCAGGACAGAAACCGCCCGATCGGCTCATTCATCTTCATGGGGCCGACCGGAGTCGGCAAGACGGAACTGGCCAGGGCTCTGGCGGAATTTCTCTTCGATGACGAACGGGCGATGGTGAGAATAGACATGTCCGAGTTCATGGAGAGGCATTCCGTTGCAAGACTCATCGGTGCTCCTCCGGGATACGTGGGTTACGAGGAGGGTGGATATCTAACAGAGGCCGTGAGGAGGCGACCCTACAGCGTGATCCTCTTTGACGAACTCGAAAAGGCTCATCCTGACGTGTTCAATCTGCTTCTGCAAATCCTGGACGACGGACGACTCACCGACGGACAGGGAAGGACGGTGGATTTCAGGAACACGTTCATCATCATGACCTCCAACATCGGAAGCCAGATTATCCGGTCCGTTACCGACAAGGACAAGATGAGGGCGAGTGTGGATGAGGCTTTGCGGCTTCAGTTCAGACCCGAGTTCCTGAACAGAATCGACGATATCATCTTCTTCGAGGGTCTCGACGTGGCAAAGATAAAGAAGATCGTCGACCTGCAGGTGTCCTATTTCGCCCGGCAGCTTGCCGAGAAGAAAATGGGCATCACCCTTAGTGGCGACGCGAGAGAGCTTCTGGCAAAGGAAGGTTTCGACCCCGTGTTCGGGGCAAGACCACTGAAGCGTGTTATTCAGAAGAGAATAGGGAATGTTCTGGCGACAAAACTGCTCGAAGGGGAGTTCGAGGAGGGGGACAACATCGGCGTTGACGCTCGTAACGGGGAACTCACATTTGAGAAGCTGAAGAGAACGTCTTCGTCTGACAGGGGGGAGTAGCTCACGCAGAAGATTCCTCATCCTGGGGCAGGTCGAGCTCTGCCCAGAACAGCGTCTTGTTTTTCGGGGGACGCTTTGCCTCCAACAGAGATTTGTTGGCCTTAGCCCAGAGCTGCTTGGCGTCCGGAGCGTCCTGGGGGTAGAGAGCTCCTCCGATGCTCACCGTTACCTCTCCACGGACGGTGCTTCCGGAAAGGCCCCTTATTTCCAGCGAGGCCTCTTCTATCGCAATTCTCAGACGTTCGCAGATGGCCTTTGCCTGAGCTTCCGTGACGGGAGCGGTCAACAACACTGCGAACTCCTCTCCTCCCCATCTTGCTACCGAGTCAAAAGGTCTCACACCAGTCCTCAATATGTGAGCGACTTGAGTGAGGACCTGGTTACCACCCTCGTAGCCGAAGACCGAATTGAAATTCTTGAAATCATCTATGTCCGCAATGCAGAGCGCCATGCATTTCTTTTCCCTGGCCGCCCTGGCGATTTCGTTGTTGAGCTGCACGTCGAAGTAAGAGCGATTGTAGACCTGTGTCAGGGAGTCCACGAAGACAAGTTTGCCCAACCTGGCAGTTTTCGTGAGGAGGGACGTGCAATTGTCTGCCACCAGGCTGAGCAGCAAGAGCTTCTGTTCACTGAAGAAGTCCTTTTTGGTGCTCCAAGCCTGGATGACACCGCACAACGGATGCTCTTTGCTTCCAACTCTGACCATTGCAGCGGACAGGTACGGAGAAGGCACCATCTCTGCGGATTCTGAGGTCTTCGTGGCATCCGCAACGTATAGCAAGTATCCTTTCTCGATCACCCATTCGTGCAAATACGCTGACGCAGGCTGAGAACCCACTGTCATGGGCTCTATCTGTTTCAGTTGTTCCTTGGAACGCTCGGAGGGACAAAACGTCACCTTTTCGCAGCCCGTGACTTCCTTCACGGAGCCGATGACGAACCTCAGGACCTGGTTCGTGCCAGTGAGCAGCTTGTCTTCCTCAGTGAGGATCTTGTCGTCAAGCGCGAGGATTTCTTTGACCTGTTCCAGCGTGGCTCTGATTCTGGCGCCAGGGAGAGGCAGTTTGAGCTTGAGCACGCCGTTCGTCAGTTTCCGTGTAGGGACTCTGATTGCGATGTATTCGGAAGAAAGAAGGTTCCTGTAGCGGACTACCTTTTCACTGCCCTCGACAGATTCGCCCAGACATTTCAGAAAGCCCAGATGCTGTAGCCTGTCTATTGCCCTGAGTGCAAGGTCCTCGAGCTCGGCTTCGTCGGTTCGCCCGAGGGCCAGAGCAGCCTCCCTCTGTTCAGCCTCGGTAAGCCTATCGAGTGGGAGAACACCCTCAAGGAGGGCTCTGAAAGTAAGCTCCTTCTTTTTCATTGCGTCCGCCGCGAGGCGCCCTCCCTTAGCCCAGTTGCGTAACACAGTTAACAAAAAGGGGCATGACCCCCAGCGCGGTGCAATCGTGATGCTACGTGCGCACTGCCACACATAATTATATCACATCCAGCCCACTGTCTTCAAACAGATTAGCCGACTGGCCGGTGGTCCGTCGACGCGGGGTCTTCGCCCGCGTAAGTACTGGCAGTGCCAGCAGTTGTGTGACGTGAATCTCAAGAAGAAAGGGCTTGACAGAGGGGGAAAATGGATGTATGCTTTTTCTGGAGGGTTGTATACAAAAAAGCAAATGGATGGTTACCGGGCTCCTGAGGCTGGTTACTCGGTATCCACCAGAATTGCTTATGTCTGATTGAATTGGAAGCCCCGTCCGGTTCAGTGGAGCCGCTCTAACCTTTTTCTGGTTATCCAGGCGGTTCTGGCGGTTCCTGACGTTTTGTTCGGGCTTCCTAACTATTTGGTGTTGTGTGACTTACCAGATGCGAAGTGCGGTGGTGGTGGCACGTTTGATGCTGGGACCTGAAAGGGGAGTTACCAGTTGCTCGGAGTTTTTCTCCGCGTGTGGCTCTGATAACTCGTATTGCATGTGGTAGGGGTTGGAAGGAAACTGGCAAGAAGGGAGCTAGTAATGGTTCGGACAAGATTGAGAACCTCGATGATGCTGGTCACCATCGTGTGCTTCCTTGCTCTGGTCCTTCCTTTCTGGGTCCCCTCGGTCGGGTCCAAGGTGCTTCTGCCTGAAGGTCCATCTGGTCCTGAAGGAGCAGACCCTGACGACATTGCCGTGAACAGTTCCAGAGGTGGAACTGGAACGGTCGAGAAGGGGGAGTTTGAACTTGGTGATGGGCGGTGTGTCGTCATAACGACAGAGGGAGGTCCCAGTTCTGAGGAAGCATCAGGAGTGAGTACGCGCCGGGACAGTGATCGCTGGCTATGGCTTGTCTGGAGCTTGACAAGACAGCTTGTGTTCAGGTTCTAGTGATTTCAGCGGGGAGTGCAGGTAATGGCCGGTGACCTGGGCGGCGTGCAGGGAAACCGCAAGAAGCCGTCTGACGATCACATGAGAAATGCGAAGTACGGAACGCGTGAGCTGGCTCGGCTTGGTGATATTTGTGTGAGTGCCGCAAGCTACGAGTCTGCCGTAGAGTATTTCTCCCGCGCCCTGGAACTTCTGTCTCCGGATAGCGCCCCACAGGAAAGAGCTTCCATTCTGAGAAAAATCTGCTATTGCCTCGGCAAGCTCGGACGAAACGATGAGGCGGAAGCCCATCTTCGCGAGGCCGAGGAGCTTTCTGACGAGGTATGTGATGTAACAGAAAGAGCCCGCATACTGATCGAAAAGGGGAAGTTGGGGATCGTGCGGGGACGTTTGGATGCAGCTCTCAGCTGCGCGGAAAAAGCCAGAGAGCTACTCTCCGAGACTTCAGACAACAAGGAAAAGGGCTTTGCAGAGAACCTCCTCGGCAGCGTCTGGCTCAGAATGGGTAAGGTCGAGAATTGCAAGGCCTGTTTCAATAAATCCCTCGAGTACTTCAAGAAGGCCGGGGACATCAGAAATCTCGCTCTCGCCTACAACAACTTCGGACTTGTGTTCAAGAATGCTTGCGATTGGCCCAGGGCTCTGGAATACCTCCAGGTTGCCCTGAACCTGCAGGCAGTTGAAGGTGAGTATCACGGCAGGGCACAGCAGCTACAGAACCTGGGTGTCATCCACGCGAAGGTCGCTAACTGGAAGCTCGCGATCGAGTGCTTCGAACAGTGTTTGCACATTGGACGCGAGGTGGGCGATCCGCTGAGGGTCCTGAGGGCTTTGATTGGCCTCGGAAACGTGCACCGGATCACACGCAAGTGGACTCTGGCTCGCTATGATCTGGAGCAGGCGCGCGAAGTCCTTGATGAGCATCTCTTTGCACGCGAAGAAGTCCTGGTCGAGAAATCACTGGGAGAGCTTGCTTTTGACCGTGAAGACGTTGCCTCTGCAGAGCAGCACTATGAGAATGCGTGGAGTCTGGCAAATCGATGTGAGGCCGGTGAAGACCTGAGTTGCGAGTTGTTGCGCCTCAGAGCCGAACTTCTCCTGGCCAGGGGAGACGCAAAGAAGGCACTCTCGTTGGTAAGGAATGCGCGGCATATCGCCAAGAGCATTGGTGACAAGTTCGAAGAGGCGATTTCCTGGAGAGTTGTTGCTCTGGCAAACGCGTCTCTTCAGGCAGGCGGCGAAGCTGAATCTGCCTTTTCCTCCGGCATCGAAGAACTTAGAGCCATCGGTGAGAAGTTCAATCTTGCCAGGCTGCTCCTGGAGAACGCCCGCTACCAGCTGTCCTCCAAGGCCAGCGAGAAGATCAGCAATTCGTTCTCATTGCTGGAGGAGGCCAAGGACCTCTTCCTCTCGCTCGACGCGGGGTATTGGGTCGGGATGTGTCACGTAGAGTTTGCCAGGCTCGATTCGATGCGCGGCGCAGTAGACGTTGCTCACGGACATCTCGCCCGTGCCCGTGAGCTGTTCTCGCGCGAGGATGAGAAAGCAGGACTGAAGGTGCTTCTGACTGTTCAGAGAGAAATGGAGGACAAGCTAGTGAAAACCTCCGTCTCTCAGCTCAGTCAGTTCCAGCTCAGCGAGAAGCTGGAGGAAATTTCTCAGCTTCCACTTGATTTTGAGAAAAAGATGCACGACATGCTGGGTGTGGTCTCGCAGGCTGTCCGAGCTGACGGGGCGCTGATAGTCGCCAGGAGCGCCGAGGAGGGCCCGGAAGAGCTGGTGTGCGCGCGTGGAATAGACCCCGATACGGCTTCCAAAATCATTTCGATACTCGTTTCCGGCGAGGGGATGCTCGATAGGAATAAGCCATACATATCGCTTCACTTGCCTTCTTCAATGGAGACTGATTCAGCGTCTGAGCTCGACAGACAGGTTTGCAGCTTCATTGCGGTCCCGCTTAAGTGGATGGAATCTGGCACGGCGACCTTGTATGTTGACCGGGTCAGGAGCAGCGCCGCTGGTGCTTTCTTGCAGGCGGAGCTTAATACCTGTGTCGGGTTGTCCATCAAACTGAGTGGTGTGATCGTTGAGGTGAAACTTAAGGAGAAGACGGACGAGAACTTCGAGCTAAGGAAGAAACTGGAAGAGAACATCGTGTTCGGTGACATCATCACGCAGAACAGAGAGATGTTGGAGATTGTGAGATTGATAGGCAAGGTCGCTGACAATCCTTCTACTGTCCTCCTCCAGGGCGAGACAGGAACAGGGAAGCAACTTGTTGCCAGGGCCATTCATCTTAGCAGCGCGCGGCGTGACAAGCCGTTTGTCACAGTTGACTGCGCTGCTTTGCCGGAGAGTCTCCTGGAGAGTGAGCTCTTTGGCTACCTCAGAGGTTCCTTCACGGGAGCGGACAGGGACAGGAAGGGTCTCCTGCAAGAAGGGAACGGGGGAACGATCTTTCTGGATGAAATAGGCAGAGCGGGGCTTTCGTTGCAGCGCCGTCTGTTGCGCCTGTTGGATTCGGGCGAGATTCGGCCTGTGGGTTCCACAAGCTATGTGCCGCTGGACGTGAAGATAATTTGTGCCACCACGAGCCCTGATCTCAGAAAGGATGTGGATGAGGGCAAATTCCTGAAGGACCTCTACTACCGGCTTAACGATATTTGTGTTTCAATCCCTCCTCTGCGAGAACGTAGAGAAGACATTCCGCTTCTGTGCGAGCATTATCTGGCTGTCTACAGCCAGGAGATGAACAAGAAAATGCGCGGCATTTCGAAATCTGCAATGGCGACCCTCGTGGATTTCGACTGGCCTGGAAATGTCCGTGAGCTCGAGAAAATGGTCAAACGTGCCGTTATTCTTGCTGACGACGGCCAGATGATCACGTCTCAGCTGTTGCCGCCCGACATCTCGGCTGAGGCGGAGGCTCCAGCAGCGGAAAGAGATTCGGAGCTGAAAGACGCAGTTGAGGATTTCGAGAAGAGGACAATTACTGCTGCTCTTGAGAAATTCGCCTGGAACAAGAGCAGAACGGCTGCTTATCTAGGATTGAGCAGGAAGGGGCTCAAGAACAAGATACGAAGGTACGATCTGGACAGACGCAGTCGTTCTAGAACAAAGGCATAGTCTGGTTCCCGTAGGCCGGCTCCATCCTCTCCAGATGTGGGCCGGATTTTTGTGCCCGCTGCTGGCCTCCTTGACACCCTGCGCGTTGTGCTGGATAATGAGCTGGATCCAGTTTCTGCGCGTGAGGATCTATTTGGCAAGGTCTTACCGCTTCTCCTCTCGGGGGTGTTCCGCTTGAGATCAGGTGCCCGCTCGAGACGGGATATGATGCGTCTGTTCATCGGAACATCTGCACTGATACATGTTGTTCTCATACTGACGTTGCCCGTTGAGCTTTTTATTTCGTCGAAAACGAGTACCGCGCTAGATAGAGGAAGCGAACCGAGCGAATTGATGATTCTGAGAGTTATGGAGATTGCTTCCACCTCCTTGATCGTAAGTGAATATACGTTTGATGCCTCTAACAGGCCTTCTCTCCCGCCTGAGCAGGAGATCGACATTGCCGCTGAGCTGTCTGATGTCTCTCCGCTTGTTGTCTCTGCCTCCCCTGACCACGTCGCTCGACCGGTTCGTGGTAAGCACACGGGCGGAGAGGTTTCTGCTGCCTCAGGCAGGTACAGCGCCCCGGTACCCGTAATAATGATGTGGCCTGATTATCCGTCGTCTGCTCGACGACGAGGTATAAGGGGCACGATAGTTGTTAGAGTGCATGTTACTGCTCAAGGCAAGGTTGACGAAGTCGAAGTAGTTTCGGGACTCGAGGACCGAGCATGTCGCCGGGCAGCCCTGGATGCGGCAAGGAAGCTTAGATTCTTGCCTGCAGTTCTGGATGGGGAGCCCGTGGACGCCTGGTTTTCATATCCCGTGGAGTTTGGCAGAAACAAATGAGTGCCGACCCAACTCGTATGGCTGTCCGACCGCCCGCTAAACTCACCGGTGCCAAGGTGATTATCCTCACCGTTATGCTTTGCGTTGTGCTGGGTGGCTGCGCCGCCACGGCCCCGGGCGATAGATACATCAAGAACTACCGCCGAGCCCTCAGGCTGTACAACGAGGCAAGATTCGAAGAAGCACTGAAGGAACTCAAACCTCTCGTTGTTCGCTTTCCTACGCGAGTCGAGGGAACGCTTCTCTACGCGCGTGCTGCCAGAGCAACTGGGACGATAGAGGGGCGCAGGTTGGCATCCGAAGTGCTCGTCAGGCTCCTCGCCCACTATCCGGAGAGAACAGAAATAAGACGGGAGCTCGGCTCTCTTTACTTCGAGCAGGGTTTTTACAGCTACGCGAGGGCTCAGTACGAAACTTTGCTGGAACAGAACGAAGAAGATAGCGATGCTCACTACATGCGAGCTCTGACCGTCGATCGAGACTGGAAGAGATACCACGACGAAGACGACCTCTCTCTCATCGTTGCAGAACTCCTGCGAGCGACCGAGCTCGATCCCAGGAACAGAGACGCAATGTCTCGTTTGACTCTTGCCTATCTCGAACGTGAGCAACCTGACAGCATGCGTCTGGTTCTTGAGCGCTTCCTGGGAAACTACCCATTAGACACTGACGCGACCATGTTCAATGCAATTGCACTCCACGAGGAAGCCAGGTACGAAGAATCCTTGGCGGAGTGGGAGAGATTTTTCTCCCTTTGTGATACGGTGACTTACGAAGCTTTCAACGACATTACCTTCCTACTGACTCCGGCTCAGACGAAGAGACTGACGCATCTTGACAAAGAGGCGGCAGAGCAGTTTGTGCGTGTCCTGTGGAAGGAGTTGGATCCCACGCCCACGACCGAGCTGAACGAGCGAATCATGGAACACTGGAGACGAGTAGGCATCAGTAAGGCTCTCTTTTCAGATGACAAGACCGGTACTCCCGGTTGGGCGACGGGACCGGGAGAGGTACTGATCAGGTTCGGGATGCCGGAGAAACGGGAGTATACGTTCAGCTTGACGGGTCCCGAGAACCTGGCCCTTCCGACGTTGGTGTGGCACTACGCTGACGATGCGGGCTCTTTTAATGTCGCCTTTGTAGACTATTGCCTGAGCGGAGATTTCCAGTACTTCGCCTTCAGTCAGCTACCGACGGCCTACGACGTACGAGTGTACTATAATCCTGCCGTGTACGAGCACGACTACGGAGCCGAGGTCTTCGAGAACTTCTTTACCAGTGCAGGATTTCTTCGAGACTTCGGCGTGAAGGAAGAATTGTATCTTGGAATCCCGCTGGAGGAGGTGACGGCTGGGGATTGGAGAAATGTTCCTTGTGAGGCAGTTGTTTTTGACACGCTGTGGAATGAAGTGATACGTGTTAGCACCACGCTTGACGGTGCTCGCACCTACGCCCAGCAGAACATACGGGGAGTGCTCGTCCGGGAGCTTGGATTGGATCTTGGGCCCGGAACCTACGTCGTGGCGGTGGCAGTGGAGGATTCTACGTCAGGGACGATGGGGATCACAAAGGAGAGGGTAAAGGTCCCCACGTTTTCGCGCGACGCCCTCGGTGTTAGTGAGATTGAGCTGGCCTACGTGATTCCCGAAGGACGCGTTGCCCCGGGATTCGGCCAGAAAGAGGGTGTGCTTGCCAATCCTTCAGGAACATACGCAGTTCCAGAGCCGGTCAGGCTTTACTATGAGGTTTACAACCTGGCCCGAGATAAAGATGGCAAGTACAGATTCATCACCAGATACTCCATACTTCCATTCAAGGAAAGGGGCGACTCCTTCTGGGACTTTCTCTCGTCTTTGTTTGCCTCCAGCCGGCATTACATCGCCAGTAGCTTTCAGAGACAGGTGGACGGCCCATCTAGCTCAGAAAGACTGACCATAGATGTTTCTGCTCTGAAGAACGGAAGCTACAGACTTGTTCTTGAGATTGAAGACACGACTGCCAAGCAGCGAGTGGAAACAGAACGCATCTTCCAGAAAGTGTCCGGCTCCGGGACCGGAGAGACCGTCTCCACGAGTGACGGCCCTCAGTAGGCCGGTGACAGGGGAGGTGACGGTATTTTCTGGTTGACACATGGTGGGAAGATGGGGTATTTTTGAGTCTTGGCCTAAGGGGTCCTTTTTTATTGGCCGTTCTTGCTGGGGTCCTGTCCCCAGGCGTAACTCTTTGCAAGAGATGAAATTATCAGATCTTCTCAACGAAAAGGCGATTTGCACCTCGCTCAAATCCTCCGCAAAGGAAGAGGTCATCGAGGAACTGGTGAACCTCCTGGAGGAGGCGCACGGCATCGATAGCGGCGGAGAGATCCTCAACAGGGTCGTGGAGCGCGAGGCCATGATGTCGACCGGAATCGGTAACGGAGTCGCGATTCCGCACGGTAAGGCAAGGTCGATTCATTCTCTCTTAGCAGCGTGCGGTATTGCGCCCGAGGGGTTGGACTTTCAATCGGTGGACGGCGAGTCCGTCATTCTCTTCATACTTCTCGTGTCTCCAGAGGAATTCAGGGGACCTCACGTCAGGGCTCTGGCCAATATCTCACGGTTACTCAAGGAAGAAGACACGCGAGAGCACCTCAAGAGGTCTGCCAGTGCTCAGGAATTCCTTGAGGTTCTAAAGCAGGCGGAGACGAAGTTTCTCTAGGCACCGGCTAGCGCCGGAACGGATTGTTGACGAAGGATGCTTCTTGATCTTGCATACGCCGCAGGTTTCGCCCTAGGGGGACTCGTCTTCCTTCTTCTAGCGCTATTCTTGGGTTCCCTTGTCCGCCCTTCTGACCCTTCCGGAGACAAGCTCACGACATACGAGTGCGGCGAGATTCCGGTCGGGCAGTCCTGGTCTCAGTTCAACATACGCTTCTACGTCTTCGCACTCTGTTTCGTCATCTTCGATATCGAAACCATCTTTCTGGTGCCCTGGTCAGTTGTATTCAAAAACATCGGTCTTGTCGCCTTCGTGGAGATGGCGGTGTTCATCGGGATACTTCTAATCGGTCTTGCGTATGCGTGGAGAAAGGGAGCCTTGAGATGGGCATTATAGAGAACCGCTTCAGCCCTAACGTTCTCGTTACGACGGTCGATAAGGCCTTCAACTGGGCCAGGAAGTGCTCTCTCTGGCCGCTGGGATTTGGCCTGGCCTGCTGTGCCATCGAGATGATGTCTACTGCCGCTTCGAGATACGACCTCGCGCGCTTCGGCATGGAAGTCTTCAGGGCATCGCCCAGGCAGGCAGACCTGATGATAATTGCCGGGACCGTCACTAAGAAGATCGCCCCCAGACTGAAGCTGCTCTATGAGCAAATGCCCGAGAAGAAATACGTTGTGGCGATGGGAGGGTGTGCGATTGCGGGCGGCCCGTTCTACGATTCGTATTCAGTCGTCAAGCGCGTCGATCTTATCGTCCCGGTTGACGTCTACATTCCGGGGTGTGCTCCCAGGCCAGAGGCCTTGCTGCATGGATTGCTGAAACTGAGAGAGAAGATCGACAGAGAGACCATCGCCAGAAAAGTGAGCTGAGCACGAAGTAAGCTTCTTGTGTTTGCGGAGGGAGTAGGTGGAGGATTCTTCCGGCGAAAACGCAGCGAAAACAGATCCGATTGTAGGTTTACTAATCGGGAAGTTTCCGGATTCGGTCTCGACTGTCGAGGAAAAGATCAACTGGCCCGCTGTTCGAGTCAAGCTTGGCGCCCTCAAGCAAGTAGGCAGGTTTCTTAAGGAGACCCCTGATCTTGCCTTTGACTACCTAACCTGCATTTCGGGAGTTGACCTCAAGGATCGTTCCCCGCGCTTCGACCTTGTATATCACCTCGTTTCTATCAAGCATAAGCACACACTGGTACTCAAAGTAGCGGTGGGAGAGGATGAGAAGGCGCCTTCCGTGACGTGCCTCTGGAAGGGTGCCGACTGGAACGAAAGAGAGGTTTTTGACCTGCTCGGCGTGTCGTTCAGGGATCATCCTGATCTCAGGAGAATTCTTATGCCGGACGAGTGGAAGGGTTATCCGCTGAGAAAGGACTACGTTCTTGCTGAGGAGGATAAGTTCCCTGGAGACTAGGACATAGGCTCGAGCCGGCGGGTTGACGGGAGGCGTCGTGCAACATCGGGTGAGTATCCGTCAGGTCGACATTGTCGTCCACTTACGTTGGGGCCAGAGAGCTGTATGAGCGGGATTAAGACAGAGACTCTATTCTTGAACATGGGACCTCAGCATCCCAGTACGCACGGCGTGCTTCGTTTGGGTCTTACCATCGAAGGAGAACGCGTGGTCAATCTCTTCGCGGATGTTGGGTTCCTGCACAGGGGAATAGAGAAGCTCGCTGAAAGCAGAACGTACCTGCAGTTCATTCCCCTGACGGACAGGCTGGACTATCTTGCGGCCATGGCCAACAACCTGGCGTTCGTTCTTGCAGTTGAAGAGCTTCTCGAGGTGGAAATACCGCGCAGGGCAGACTACATCAGGGTCATAGTAGCTGAGCTGAGTAGGCTGACCAGTCATTTGGTCTGGCTCGGCACTTTTGCAAACGACTTGGGTGCGTCCACTCCACTGCTTTACTGCTTCAGGGAGAGAGAGGACATCCTGGATGCCATCGAGATTCTCTGTGGAGCTCGCATGACGTTTAACTACGTTCGCTTCGGTGGAGTGGCCAGGGATGCTACTCCGGCTTTCGTGGAGAAATGCAGGAAGTTTCTGAAGACCTTCGACAAGCGCGTGGACGAGTACGAGGAAATCCTGACTGAGAATGCCATCTTCCTGAGTAGAACCAAGGGCATCGGAATTCTCTCTGCCGAGGACGCCCGTTCCTTTGCCGTAAGTGGGCCGATGCTAAGAGGTTCGGGTATCAAGTGGGACCTGCGGAAGGAAGCACCCTACTGCGTATATCCCGAGATGGACTTCATCATCCCTACGGGCACAGTCGGCGACGTCTGGGACAGGTACATGGTCAGGGTCATAGAAATGCGCCAGTCCGCCAGGATTATTAGGCAAGCCCTGGACGGACTTCCTGAAGGCGATTCCAAGGCCAAGCTGCCGAGAGTGTTGAAGCCCGCAGTGGGTGAATCGTACGTGAGAACAGAAGCGCCGAAGGGGGAGCTCGGTTTCTACGTGGTAAGTGACGGAACGACTAATCCCTGCAGGGTGAAGATTCGTTCCCCTTCATTCATGAATCTTGCAGCGCTCGCAACCATGAGCAGGGGAGCCCTCGTGGCTGACATCGTTGCTATTCTCGGTAGCGTTGACATAGTGCTGGGAGAAGTGGACAGGTAAGGTATTCGTGATTGTTGAACTGCTGAAACTCATCTGGATCTTGCTGCCTCAGCTCCTGCCCCATCCTGTCTACGAGCTTGGCAGGATGGGAGTGGCTTTTGTGGCAATCATGGTTTTCATAACCGTGATGGTCTTGTTCATGGTTTGGTTTGAGAGGAAGGTCATCGGTCACATCCAGGTGAGGATTGGTCCTCTTCACACCGGCCGGTGGCACGGATGGGCTCAGACAATAGCAGATGCCCTCAAGCTCTTCTTGAAGGAGGACATCATTCCGCGGGCCGTAGACAGGCCCGTGTATGTCCTCGCCCCGCTGGTGGTGTTTGTAACCACGGTGGTGGTCTACCTAGTGATCCCTTTCTCTAAGAATCTTGTTGGCAGAGACATCAACATGGGCATTCTTTTCGTCTTTGCCGTTTCATCAATTGCTACCATCGGCATTTTCATGGGGGGATGGGGATCCAACAACAAGTATTCGCTGCTCGGCGCAATGAGAGTCGCAGCTCAAATAGTCAGTTATGAGGTGCCTCTCCTTCTCTCGGTGCTCGGCGTGTTCATGCTTGCGCAGACTCTCAGTCTTAAGGGAATAGTCGAAGCCCAGCATAACGTCTGGTACATATTCTTGCAGCCTCTTGGCTTTGTGATATATGTGATCGCCGGTATCGCCGAAGTCAACCGCCTTCCTTTTGACATACCGGAAGCGGAGTCGGAACTTGTCGCCGGCTTCCACACAGAATACAGCGGCCTCAGGTTCGCGTTTTTCTTCCTGGCAGAGTACGCCAACATGTTCGTGATGGCTGCCATGGCCACCGTTCTCTTTCTGGGTGGCTGGCACGGACCTTATCTGCCGGGGTTTGTCTGGTTCATACTGAAGGCCTTTTTCTTCATGTTCTTGATGGTGTGGCTGCGTGGCACTTATCCCAGGCTCAGGGTCGATCAGATGATGTCCTTCTGCTGGAAAGTGCTTCTGCCGCTCGCGTTCCTTAATCTCCTGGTTACCGGACTCGTGATGTCCTTCATCTAGTTGAGCTAGAGGCGCAGACTCGTGGAAGAGAAAACAGCAGTTGAAAGAGGCGAATCTCTCGGCCCCGTTGATCTGGTCGTGTCAAGGATACGGGCCCTGATGGAAGGACTGAAGGTTACTCTCAGGTATCTGTTCTCCAAATCCATCACAATGAAGTATCCCTATGAAAGAAGGACGCTTCCGCCGGGTTACAGGGGGCTTCACGTCTTGAGGCTGGATATTGAGACGCGCAAGATGAAATGTATCGGCTGCACGTTGTGTGCCAGAGCGTGTCCCGACCACCTGATTACGATCGAGACGTCACCCGGAGAGGGAAAGAAGAAAAACGTGGATGTGTTTGACATCGATATTTCCAGGTGCATGTTCTGCAACCTTTGTGTCGAAGCCTGTCCTCACGGTGCGATCGAGCTCTCTTCAAAGTATGAACTTGCGACGGAAACGAGGGAGGGTCTTATATATCACAAAGAGGATTTGCTGGAGACACTGGAGGGCCTGGTTTGAGCGGCACTGAGCTTCTTGTTGCTCCGTTGGTGTTTAAGATACTCGCTCTGCTCACGGTGATCTTCGCGGTGATGGCGGTAGCTTTGAGAAACGTGTTTCATTGCGCGCTTGCAATGGCGGCGATGTTCATACTGCTTTCCTGCGTATTCGTGCTGATGGATGCTGATTTCCTGGCTGTTGTGCAGGTCCTGATATACGTGGGTGCGATCGTAGTACTGGTGATATTCGCGATTGTCCTTACCGAGAAGATATCATCCGAAACGATTAGGCAGACGAACCAGCTGGTTATTCCGGGCTTCCTCATCTGCGCCGCGCTGTTCGTAGGCGCGTTGTATGTGATCCGGGGTGCCGGCTGGCCTTCTGATGTGCCTGCTGTACAGCACGATACGATCAAGTTGATCGGAACGCAACTTCTCTCGACACACCTTGAAGCCTTCGAGGTTGCGTCTGTACTTCTGTTGGCTGCCTTGGTGGGAGCAGTCTTTCTGGGGAAGGAGATCAACAAGAAATGATTCCCATGACTCACTATCTGATTCTTGGTGCCGTCCTCTTTGCGATAGGTGTGTTCGGGGTTCTTACTAGACGGAATGCAATCGGCATTCTCATTGCTATCGAAATAATGCTGGGTGCCGTGAATCTGAATCTGGTCGCCTTCTCTCGATTCGTCGAGACCTCGACCTTGAACGGGCAGGTCTTTGCGGTATTTGTGATGACTGTGGCCGCAGGCGAAGCAGCGGTTGGATTGGCACTGATTCTTGCACTCTACCGGAGCATGCGAGCGGTCTTTGCGGACAGATTCAACATTCTGAAGTGGTAGGGAGCTGGTGCTGAGCTGTCATGATTTGTCCGAAGTGTCAAACTACCAATCCTGATGAATACAGATACTGCTTTCAGTGTGGGACCAGGCTTGGCGAGAGACGAAGAGGCACCCGAGCCAAGGGAAGCGTGAGAGACATGATGGCGAGGGGCATTGCGCTGTTCAATGAAGGGAACTTCCGCAGTGCCCTTGAGGAATTCAGAATGAGCACAAGTCTTGACCCATCGCACGAACTCTCTCACCTTTACGCCGCAGCATGCAATCTTGCACTCGGAGAGCTTGCCTTTGCCCGGGATGCCGCTGAGAGGGCTCTCGAACTCAATCCTGAACTTCAGGGGGCTACGTTTCTTATGGGAATCCTGGAGGCGCTGCAGGAGGAAAAGGTGAAGGCATGTGCGTATTTCTCCCGCTGCCACGAACTCAATCCTGAGTTTGCTCTTCCGCTTCACTGGGCAGGATCGCTTCTCATGGGAGAGGAGAAGTTCTCGGAGGCGGTTCCTCTTGTCGATAAGCTGCTGCGTAAAAAACCTGACTCGCCTGCCGCGTACTACATGTCGGGCGTGCTTGCCCTGGAGAAGGGCGATTCTACACAGGCGGTGTCTCACCTGGAGAAAGCCATAGAACTTTCCGAGAACTTCACCGCGGCTTATCGCAAGCTGGCAGAAGCGTACCTGAGGATCGGAAGGAAAGAGAAAGCAGCTGAGCACTACGCTAAGGCGATTGAGCTTGATCCGGACGACGTGGATTCCATCTTTCAGCTGGGCACGGTTCTCAGCGATCTTCGTGATGTCGAAGGCGCAATCGAGATGTTCAGGAAGGCATTGAGCATCAATCCTGAATTCGCGGAGGCGCACTATCAAATAGGTCTCTTGCTGTACGTGGAAAAGGGCATCGTTGACGAGGCAATTGCCGAGCTGGAGATGGCTCTCGAGCTTGATCCGACTGATCCGTCTGCAAGGCTGATCTTGGGCGAGCTTCTCCATGTCAAGAAAAGCGAGAGGCACGAGTGAGAGTCTGAGCACCTGACTGTTCCGGCCTGCGAGCTATCAGGAGGCAGGGTGAACATTGAAACCTCGTGACTGGTTTCGGCAGATCTCAAGACCAAGTGAGGCGTTAGTGGAATGGAACTGACAACCCTGGCATTTTTGATACCGCTTCTTCCGCTGGCTGGCTTCGTGGTTACGATATTCTTCGGCAAGAATCTGCCTGCGAGGCGCGGGATTGCCGCGATTCCCGCTATTGCGACCGCAGCGGCCTCCAGTGTAATTTCCGTTTTTCTGCTCTTCCAGGTTCTCTCCGGGATCACTGTTGACGTCAGTTATTTCTGGTTTAAGGCAGGACGGTACCTCTTCTCAATCGGCGTCACGGTTGACCCCCTCGCTGCTCTCATGCTTATCGTGGTTTCCGTCGTTGGCCTTCTAGTAGAAATCTACTCCGTTGGCTACATGCACGGTGATTCGATGTTCTCCAGGTATTTCGCATACATCTCGCTGTTCGTGTTTTCGATGTACGGGCTCGTATTGGCGAATACCTTTTTCCTACTCTTCATATTTTGGGAGCTTGTTGGGCTGTGTTCGTATTTGCTGATCGGATTCTGGTTCGAGAAAAAGAGTGCGGCGGATGCTGGTAAGAAGGCGTTTATAACAACCAGGATAGGGGACTTCGGCTTTCTCGTCGGCGTCTTGCTGTTCGCCACGGCCGGGGGCACGTTCCAGTTCTCCGAACTCTTTGGCATGGCGCATAACGGTTATTTCACTTCTGGCTTCCTTACCATCGCTACAATATGCCTATTCGCAGGCGCCGTGGGAAAGAGTGCTCAGTTCCCGCTCCACGTATGGCTTCCCGACGCGATGGAAGGCCCGACTCCCATCAGTGCGCTCATCCACGCGGCTACGATGGTGGCTGCAGGTGTCTACATGGTCGCCCGCTGTTTCCCGCTCTTCTCGGCCAGTGCTGAAGCCTCGATGGCGGTTGCGATCATTGGAGGAATCACTGCGCTCTTCGCTGCTACGATCGCCTGCACGCAGTTCGACATAAAGAGAGTGCTTGCCTATTCCACGCTCAGCCAGCTCGGCTACATGATGCTGGCACTTGGATGTGGTGGTCGGGCGGCAGGCATGTTTCATCTGATGACACACGCCTTTTTCAAGGCGCTGCTCTTTCTTTGTGCAGGCAGCGTGATTCACGCCATCAACAAGCAGGACATCAGAGAGATGGGTGGTCTCGGCGGGCAGATGAAGATCACGTCAAGTACATTCCTCATCGCCTGTCTGGCCATAGCGGGCATTCCTCCTCTGAGCGGGTTCTGGAGCAAGGACGAAATACTTGTTGCCGTAAAGGAATCACACAACCTGGGTCTGTACGTAATTGCCGTTGGAGGAGCTCTCCTGACGGCTTTCTATATGTTCCGACTTTATTTCATGGTCTTTTGCGGGAAGGAAAAGGGCAGGGCACACGAATCTCCGCCCGTCATGTCGATCCCCCTCGCGGCACTGGGGATACTCTCTATCTGTGCCGGATGGGTGGGTCTGCCGTGGCTCAAGCAAGGGGTGACAAGTTTTCTCTCCGGCGGAGAAGTCCATGGTCACCACGGCCCCGATTACACGGTGATGGGGACGTCGGTGTTGGTCGCAGGGGCGGGAATTCTTCTGGCCTACGTCACCTACATGAAAGGCTGGATCGCTAAGGACGCGTTCTCGAAGAGGTTTCGGCCCCTCTATACTCTCTTGTTCAACAAGTACTACGTGGATGAAATCTATTTGGCCTTCATAGTAAGACCTCTTGTGTCGCTCACTAAGGCCCTGTACGCGTTCGATCTTGCGGTAATAGACGGCGCAGTCAACGGAAGCGCGAGGATGACTATCGTGTGGAGCAGGGCAAAGAGATGGGTGGACGTCTACATCGTGGATGGAGCTGTAAACGGAGTGGCTTTTCTCACGCAGTTAGCAGGTTCGGTGGTGCGCAGAACACAAAGCGGTTACGTTCAGCAGTACGCGCTGATGATTCTCGTAGGACTGGCGACGATTGTGATATTGAAGTTCTTGCTTTAAGACGGAGGAAAACTGAATGGAGCTTCCGATTCTGACCCTTGTGACCTTCGCACCGCTTGTCGGCATGATCATGGTTCTTCTCCTAAAAGGAGAGAGCGAGCGGGGGATAAAGGCTACCGCCACCGTGTTCAGCGGCATCTCGCTGATTTTTGCTACGTTCCTGCTGGCGATTTTCGACAGGACCATTCCCGGATTTCAATTCGTGGAGAGGGCCGCCTGGATTCCGCCCATTAATGTCTGGTATTACCTCGGCGTGGACGGACTGAGTATCACAATGGTCTTTCTTACCGCCCTTCTTTCCTTTGTGGCGGTCATTGGCAGCTACGGAATAAAGGATCGGATGAAGCAGTACTTCGCGCTGTTCCTCCTGCTGCAAACCGCCATGACAGGCGTGTTTGTGGCCCTTGACTTCTTCCTGTTCTACGTGTTCTGGGAAGCGATGCTTGTTCCCATGTATTTCCTGATAGGAATCTGGGGGGGGCCGAACAGGGAGTACGCTGCGATCAAGTTCTTCTTGTATACGCTCCTGGGGAGCGTGGCGATGCTTCTGGCGATCCTGGCGATGTACTTTGCCAGTACGCCTCATACCTTCGACATCGTGGAACTTGCCAGTACTCATCCGTTCGCACCCAGGTTCCAGATGATCGTGTTTCTCGCGCTTTTCTTAGGTTTCGCGATAAAGGTTCCTGTGTTCCCGTTCCATACCTGGCTTCCAGACGCTCACGTTGAGGCTCCCACGGCAATCAGTGTGATCCTTGCCGGTGTGTTGCTGAAGATGGGGATTTACGGGATTCTTCGAATCAGTTTCCCAATTCTGCCTGACGCAGCGAGGGATTTCGCCTTGCCACTTGCAATACTTGCGGCCGTAAACATCATCTACGGAGCGCTGGTGGCTATGGCGCAATCTGACCTGAAGAAACTGGTCGCTTATTCGAGCGTCAGCCACATGGGATATTGTCTACTTGGAATGGCTGCCATGACTACCACGGGCATGAACGGAGCGGTGCTTCAAATGTTCGCCCACGGCATCATCACGGGCTCTCTGTTTCTTCTTGTCGGCGTGATATACGACAGGGCCCATCATAGGGAGATTGATCGCTTCGGCGGCCTCGCTGTTCAGCTGCCGATATTCACGGGTATCATAAGTCTGGCTGCGTTTGCCTCTCTTGGCTTGCCGGGTTTGGCCGGGTTTGTAGGCGAGTTTATGTGCTTCGTTGGTGCTTTCGCGGTATTTAAGACAATCGTGATTATCTCGGCAATCGGGATTGTCATAACGGCCAGCTATCTTCTCTGGATGCTGCAGCGCATGTTCCTGGGCAAGCCTCAAGAGCAGTACGCGGGCTTCCCGGACATGAGTGCGAGAGAACTTGTATCGCTCGTCCCGCTTCAGGTTCTGACCGTGTTCATAGGTGTCTATCCGTGGCCGATCATCGATTTCATGGACACGACAATGGAGTCACTCTCGCAGTTCTTGAGGGGGGCAGGGCTCTGAGCGTTTGGGTAGCTCCAGGACATTAGAGTATTGTCAAGGAGGAAGCTCGTTTGAGTTTCGTGAACGTAGATTTTGAACTTCTCATTCCTGAACTGGTGATTCTGCTGGTTGCTTTCGCCGTTCTCGTTCTGGATTTTCTGATCTCAGAGGAACGCAAGAAATTACTCTGGTGGCTCACGCTCTGCGGAACTGGCCTTGCAGTCATTCTAACAATAAGGGCATGGCCTACCTCCGCCACCACGTTGAGCGGTGCCTTCGTTCTGGATCCTTTTGTCTCCGCAATAAAGCTTGTTTTTTTGCTGGCAGCCTTTTTGGTCACGCTGACGACTCTGGACAGCCGCCTTCTCACCAGGTTGAATCTCGGCGAGTACTATTCTTTACTTCTTCTTGCCACGTTTGGATTCATGGTGCTTACCTCGGCCGGGGATCTAATCATGATCTTCATCGGTCTGGAGATGGCGAGCATTCCGTGTTACGTACTGGCGGGCTATGCCTACGAAGATCTGAAGTCAAACGAAGCCGGCATCAAGTATTTTCTCCTGGGGGCCTTCTCTTCGGCAATCCTTCTCTACGGAATGTCATTCCTGTACGGTCTCTGCGGCTCGACTTTCCTAGGTGAGATTGGACTCGCCATAGGCCAGAGCAGCCAGAAGTTCCTTGTAATGGGAGCATTCGGTGTCTTCCTTGCAGGGCTCGCGTTCAAGATGACCGTGGTTCCGTTTCATATGTGGGTTCCCGATACTTATGAAGGAAGTCCTACCCCGGTGGCCGCGTTTTTCTCGGTGGTATCGAAGACCGCGGGGCTCGTAGTTCTGATTCGTGTTCTTGCATACTTCAAGCAGGGCTTCGTTGCCCTGGACATAGATTGGACGCTGGTCCTCTCCGTGCTGTCCGTGCTCACGATGCTCGTAGGCACTATCGTGGGAGTGGTTCAGACCAACGTAAAACGACTCCTGGCCTATTCGAGCATCGCACACGTGGGGTATCTGCTCATCGGAATCTGCGCCGGGACTCGAGTCGGGATCGAGAGCATAGTTATATATCTCTTCGTCTATCTCTTCATGAGTATTGGTGCCTTTTCAGTCGTCACTGCCGTCTCACGCGCCACGGGAGGGGAGGAACTCAAGCACTTCAGGGGACTCAACAGAAAATCTCCCGTGCTTGCAGCCGCAATGGCCATTTTCCTTATTTCGCTCACGGGCATTCCGCCTCTGGCAGGATTCATAGGGAAGTTCTTCATCTTTGCGGTAGCGATTGAAGAACAGCTCTACACGCTTGCAGTTGTAGGCGTGCTCACGAGTGTGGTAAGCCTTTTCTACTACTGCAAGATTCTGAAGGCGATGTACTTTACCGACGTGGAAGAATCGGAGCTTGGGCCTGTAAGCACCAGTCCGGGCATGAGAGTCGGACTTGTTACCATGACGTTCTTCACTCTTGCCCTGGGTTTGTATCCGGTTCCGCTGGTTGAAATCGCCCGCAATTCTGTTACACTGTGGCTCGGGAACTGATTCGAGGCCTACCAAGCAACTCCCGGGCAATCCGTTCCGTGTTGATTCCCGTGCAGGAGAGTGTTTAGTGAGAGAAATGGAAGAGGGGGACGTTAGATTTCTCTCTGTTTTCTTGAAACTCTGGCTCCCCGTCCTCGGATACGTTACTCTCATATTCCTTCTCTCTTCGGTCTCCGAATTGCCTGGACGCAGGCTGCTTCCCCACATGGACAAGGTTGCCCATTTCGTGGAGTACGGGATCCTGGGTTTTCTAGTGGCCAGGGCCTTCCGTCACTCGCAGATTTACTTCGTTACTAGATTCTGGTTAGGCCTTGCAATAATCGCGGCCCTGGCAGTAGGATTTCTGGATGAATGGTACCAGAACACGGTTCCCGGCAGAGAGAGAAGCAGTCTTGACTTTGTGGCGGATGCCGTAGGAGTGTTGTTCGGACAATTGATCCTTCTGGTTATGGAGAAGAAGTGGGAAAGAAAGAGCAGAAGAAGAGAATCCAATCGATAAGAGGTACACGCGACATCCTCCCGCCCGAGAGTGACAAGTGGCTGTGGCTCGAGAGAAAATGTAGGAGCGTGCTGGGGCGCTTTGGCTATTCGGAGATACGCAGTCCCATCTTTGAATACACGGAACTCTTTCAGAAGGGGACGGGAGCGAGTACGGACATTGTTCTCAAGCAGATGTACACGTTCGAGGACAGGGGAGGGCGCAGTTTGACGCTGAGACCCGAGGGCACGCCGTCGGTGGCAAGGGCAGTGATTGAGCGTGGCCTGCTGAAGCGCTCGCGGGCTCTCAAGCTGTACTACATTGGCCCCATGTTTCGATATGACAGGCCGCAGGCGGGCAGGTACCGGCAATTCGACCAGCTGGGAGCGGAGCTCATAGGCGTTCCCGGGGTCGACGGTGACGCCGAAAGCATTCATCTTCATCTGATGCTACTGAGAGAGCTTGGGCTCAAGCAGTGCACGCTGAAGATCAACTCCGTGGGTTGCAGAGAATGCAGGCCTCACTATGCGCAAATCGTAAGGGACAGTTTGAGAGACAGGCTGGACAGTCTTTGCGAAGATTGCCGGACGCGCTTTGAGAGGAACCCACTGAGGGTGCTCGATTGCAAGGTGAAAAGTTGTAGGAAGATCGCAGAGGAATTACCTTCCATACTGGGGTGTCTCTGTGAAGTGTGTCGCAGACAATTCGATGAGCTCAAGACTCGACTCACACTCATAGGCCTCAGCTTCGAGGAAGATCCAGGACTTGTGCGTGGATTGGATTACTACACGAGAGCCGCGTTCGAGATTCATCACGACTCGCTGGGTGCCCAGAGCGCCCTGGGAGGTGGAGGGAGATACGACGACCTTATTGAGCTTTATGGAGGTCCTCCCACGCCCGCTGTTGGCTTTGCAGCTGGTCTTGACAGGATTCTCCTGGCCGTGGAAAAGGAGGGGGCCGAAGTGCCTCCGCCGGTCCCTGTTGACGTGTACGTGGCCTCCGTGTCCGAGGCGGCAAGAGAGGAGTGTTTCGCGCTGACCGCCTTCCTGCGAGGCAAGTTCCGGGTTGAAGTGGACCTTCTGGGCAAGAGCCTTCAGGCTCAGATGAAGGCTGCCAACTCTCTGGGAGCGCGCCTCAGCGTGATAATCGGGGAAGATGAGCTCCGTTCAGGGATTTTTACAGTCCGTAACATGCAGTCTGGTGAACAGCAGAAGGTACCCGAACACGACCTTGCAGAACACATCAAGACGCGACTCGGGACCTTAGCTGGTCCGGATGACCGCCAGGTGGGATGAAGATGGCAGAATCTCTCGGTGATTGGAAAAGAACGGTCACTTGTGGACAACTCACGGCCTCGGCCGTAGGGCGTCGTGAGACGCTCATGGGATGGGTGAAGAGTGTGAGGGACCTCGGAGGAGTGATCTTCGTAGACATGAGAGACAGACACGGGGTCACTCAGGTCGTCTTTCGCCCCGACCTGCTGTCGGCGGAGCGCATGGCAGAGGCCGGACAGATCAGCTTCGAGTACGTGATCGCCGTAAAAGGAACCGTCGAACGCAGGCCGGAGGGTTCCAGGAATCCGAACATGACCACCGGAGAGATCGAGGTGCTTGCCACGGAACTCAAGGTGCTCAACAGGGCTTCTCCTCTGCCGTTTCTTCCGTCCGATGACCCGTCCGCAAGCGAGGAACTCAGGCTCAGATACCGCTATCTGGACCTCAGGGCAGACGCTCTGCAGGCAGTGTTTGCACTAAGACACGGCGCCTATCAGAGCGTTCGCAAGTGCCTCAGCAATGAAGGCTTTCTCGAAATAGAAACTCCGATGCTGGTGCGTCCTACTCCGGAGGGAGCGAGGGATTTCCTCGTCCCTAGTCGGGTTCACAAGGGCAAGTTCTTTGCACTGCCGCAGTCCCCTCAACTCTACAAACAGCTCCTCATGGTTTCCGGCTTTGACAGGTACTTTCAGCTGGCGCGATGTCTGAGAGACGAGGACCTGAGGGCCGACAGACAGCCCGAGCACACACAGATAGACATGGAAATGAGCTTCTGCAGCGAGGAAGACGTTTTCGGAGTCGTCGAGCGGATGTTCTCTGTCGTGTTCGAAGAGAATCTCGGTGTGAAGATCTCCGTTCCATTTCCCAGATTTTCCTACGATGAGGCCGCGGCGCGATTCGGCACCGAAAAGCCGGACTTGAGGATTCCTCTTGAGATTGCAGACGTAACTGCCGCGGCCTCATCGTGCGGCTTCTCTGTGCTTGAGGAAGCGGTGAAAGCAGGAGGAAAAGTCTCCTGTCTGGCCGTTCCGGCTAAGTTGTCTCGAAAGGAGATCACGGAGCTTGAAACCCTGGCCAAGGAAGCAGGCTCGGGGGCCCTGTTCTGGGCCAGAACGTCCGGCGTCGAGCTGGAAGGTGGCGTCAGCAAGTCCATCGGGGGCGAGCTCGCAAAGCAGATACTGGGGCTTTCTAAGACTCCGGGAACCGTTCTGTTGACTAGTGGGGCGCGCGCCTTTGAGGCAATGGGCTCAGTAAGGAGCAATCTGGGAAGCAAGACGCGTTCCGATGGACCTCAGTTCCGGTTCGCATGGATAACCGAGTTTCCGCTCTTCGATTGGAACGAGGAAGAAAGACGGTGGGAGCCTACACACCACATGTTCAGCATGCCCCGGGAAGAATATCTGGAGTACTTGGAGAGCGATCCCGGCAGGGTGAGGGGGCGCGTTTACGACCTAGTGTGCAATGGAGTAGAGCTAGGATCAGGAAGCATGCGAATTCACTCTCCCGAATTGCAGGTTCGAGTTATGAAGACTGTGGGGTTGACTGCGGAGGAAGCCCAGAAGAGGTTTGGTTTCCTGCTGGAAGCCATGAAATTCGGTGCCCCTCCGCACGGCGGTATTGCTCTCGGATTTGACAGAATAGTCATGCTCATGGCAGGAAGGGACACGATACGGGACACCATTGCTTTTCCGAAGACCACCAGTGCCAGCTCCCTGATGGACGGTTCACCCAGCGAGGCAGAAGGGAAAGACCTGAGGGAGCTAGGCATAAAACTGGTGTGATGGTATAGAATTTGCTTCCCTCGCCCTCAGGACCCTCCAGTGCACGGCCCTGTGTCTGGTGGTTACTCTGTTGAATTTGCTTGACAGCCTCTCGAGGGGTGTGTAACATTGCGCCTCGTGTGAGAACGGGTCGGACAATATTAACTTACTATGATAAGTACAGTTAGAGGATTTTAGAACATTTTTCATGCACGAAAGGAGGTGCACTGAATGGTAGGCAGGTTAGTCAAGACTCTGTGCCTAGGGCTAGCCGTCCTCCTTGTTGCCAGTCTGATGGCTGGCTGTGCCGCCAAGCGTCCCTGCGACGTGCCTGAGGACCAAGTTGAAAGGGCGAGGGGAAAGGCTGTGTCAGTTGAGAAGGAGCTGAGACAGGCCCAGATGAACGTGTCTGAGTTGGAGGCTCAGCTCAAAGAGAAGCAAGCCGTCATCGAAGATCTGGAGGCTAGAAAGGCAGAGCTCGAGGAGGCTCTGGCCGAATAGGCTTGCGTGGGATCATGATCGTGGATAAAGGAAGCTGGAAAGGAGTTGAAAAGAAAGCTATGAGAAACAGGAATTCTACGCTCATTCTCATGGCTGTGGTCCTTCTGGCTCTGTTCCTTCTGGCTGGCTGCGGGAAGAGAGTACTCCGAGCCGCAGACGTTTCCAAGGGCGATTACTACACTGCTGAGGAATTCAGCAGGCTCTCCGGGGAGCAACGTGACGAGTATTGTGCCCAGCTGACAGAAGAGCTGGGAGCTCAGCAGAAGAATGCAGAGAACGCAAGCCAGATGGTTACAGAGGCTAACAAGAAGGCCGCAGAGCTAGAGAGTAACCTGGCCGCTTTGGACGCCAGGATTGCGGAGCTTCAAGCCGAGGTAAGCGAGCTTGAAGCCAAGAAGGCAGAGAGGGACAGGAAACCCGAGACTTACACTGTGGTGGTCGGTGACTGCCTCTACAAGATCTCTGGCTACGAGAAGATTTACGCTGATCCCCTCAAGTGGCCTCGACTTTACAGGGCGAACAGAAACCAGATAAAGGACCCCAATCTCATCTATCCTGATTGGGTGCTGGTCGTGCCTAGGGGTTTCCCGAAGGAGTGGGTCGTATACGCTGGCGAGTACCTCTCCAAGATCGCTGGGTACTGGGAAATCTACGATAACAGCAGCGAGTGGCCCAAGATATACGAGGCCAACAAGGATCAGATTAGTGATCCTGACCTGATTTATCCTGATCAGGTACTGAAGATCCCGAGGTAGTGGATTCGTTTCCGAATCCAGGTCTGCCCGGGAAGATAACTTATAGTAAGGCAACGCATTAACGAAGCTTTTCGCAGGGAAACTCTTGTTCTCGTAAAGTTCAAGAGTTTCCCTTTTCTTGAAGCATCTGAAAGGGGTTGCCGATTTCTATTAAGGGGTTATCCTTGTAGTTGGAGCACGGGCAAAGGAGCTTTGTGGCAAAGTGGCGAGTGAAATAACGGAAAAGCTGTCCATAGAGGACATTGAGCCGCTTCACCTTCTGGGAAGGCACGACGCAAACCTCCGGTTGCTGGAGGAGAAGTTCGGGGCTCGGGTGGTTGTCAGAAACGGCGTGTTGACCGTAACCGGCCCCGGGCGCGAGGTCAAACCTCTGGTCAGGGTCCTCGAGGAACTCCTGGTTCTGGTGAGGGAAGGACGTGTGCTTGAGGAGTACGACGTCCTCTATGCAATCGACGCTGCAGGCGAACATCCTTCCGGAGAACTCAAGAAGGTAGACAAAATAGTCTATCGCCTGGAACGCATTTCCGTTGCCCCCAAGACAGTGGGACAGGTCCAGTACCTGAGGGCGATTGAGGAGTTTGACATAGTCTTCTCAATAGGTCCTGCCGGGACCGGCAAGACTTATCTGGCAGTAGCAGCGGCGGTCAATGCCCTGAAGACGAGGCGAGTGGACAGAATACTCCTGGTAAGACCGGCCGTCGAGGCCGGAGAGAGTCTGGGGTTTTTGCCGGGTGATTTCCAGGAGAAGGTGAATCCCTACATGCGACCTCTCTACGACGCCCTTCGTGAGATGCTGAGCGTTGAAAGGATGAGGAGACTCATAGAGCTCGGAGTTATTGAAATCGTGCCTCTGGCTTACATGCGAGGGAGAACTCTCAGCAAGAGCTTCGTGATACTGGACGAGGGTCAGAACACCACGTTGGGGCAGATGAAGATGTTCCTGACGCGCCTGGGAGCCAATTCCAAAGCAGTAGTGACAGGAGACATAACACAGGTCGACCTTACGGACAGCAGTCAATCGGGACTCATCAAAGTCCAGAGTATCCTGGGCAAAGTCGAAGGCATCCAGTTCATCTATCTTGATGAAAGAGATGTTGTCAGGCACAAACTTGTCAAGGACATCATCAGAGCCTTTGAAGCACAGGAAAAGAGGAGTAGATGAAAACACCCAGAGGACGTTCGTCCAGGAAGAAGAATTCGGCTCGCGAAAAGAAGCAGAGGGTTGCACGCCCACGTAGCGAAGCGTTCGTGAGAAGGATGAACGTTGTTCAGAAGATCGCGATCGGCGTGGTTTTTATTGCGGCCGCGGTCATGCTTTTTCCACCGCCCGCTCTTTCACCTGAGAGCGAGTATCGCGAAGGCGCAATCTCTGACAAGCAGGTTATTGCCCCGTTCGAGTTCAGCATATTGAAGACCGACCAGCAGTACGAAGAAGAGAAGAGTCTGGCCGCCCAGAGGGTGCTGCCGGTCTTTTCCACAGACGGGCGTAGAACCAGCAGATACATGGCCAGGTTGGCCGCGTTGAGGCAGGCGGTTGAGAGACACGAGGCCAAGCCTAGCGCCCAGTTGGACCTCTCCTCCCTGGGTGATGTCAATTTCCCGCCGGAAGTTGAATCGGTTCTCGCTACGCCTAAGCTAGGGCTGGAGGTCGTCAAGGAAGTAGAGACGTTCGTGGCGCGCTCACTCGAGGCAGGAGTTGTGGCCGTGAAGAAAGCGGCAGAGATAGGGACTTACGAGAAGGTGAAGGTCACGAGTGCAAAGAGCGAATTCGAGGTGCCGGTCTCTCAACTTCTGGATAGACGGATGGTAGTGACCAGGGCGGAGGAGGAAGCGAAGAGTCTATACCCTAACAGGCCCGGAGCTGCTTTTGCTTTCGCCGAGCTAGTGCGCAGGTACATAGGTGCCAACACGTACTACAACGGGGCAAAAACCGAACTCGAAAGGGCAGAAGCCAGAGGGTCCGTTTCGCGATTCGAGGGAGTAGTACTCCAGGGAGAAAGAATAATAGGGAGCCACGAGAAGATTACCCCGGAACATCTCAAGAAGCTCCGCTCGCTCGAACATTACAGGCGGGGTATTGGGGAGGCCGCAACAGCTATCGAGCGCTCAATCCCCTACGCGAGCAGAATACTGGTCACGTCGTTACTGGTGTTTGTATTCGCCTGCTATCTGCGCATGCGGCGTCGAAACATTCTGGCAGACAATCAGATACTGCTTCTGATGGCCATCGCTGTCGTCCTGGTTATGGCTCTGGGATCGCTGGTTCTCAATACGTTTAAGCTGTCACCGTTTCTGGTGCCCATTGTGGTAGTGCCTCTGTTGGTGGGACTTCTGATCGACGACGAGATTGCGCTTCTTCTAGGGATAATAACGAGCGCGCTCATAGGAACGCTGGCGGGATTGGATCTCCTGTTCTTCATGGTGTCTTTGGTCGCAGCTACAACGGCCGTTTTTGCCGTGATAGGTGTTAGGCAAAGGAGGCAATTCTATAGGGCAATGCTCTTCGTTGCGATGGCCTACGTGGCCGCAATCTCTACCGCAGGATTCAGTTCGAGCATTTCCGGTTCGGGTCTCATAAAGGAGGCGGCGTTCGGCATTCTGAATTCCTTTGCCTCAACCATCATTGCGATGGCATGTCTGCCTGTTCTCGAAAGCACATTCGGCCTCACCACGAACATTACTCTTCTGGAGCTGTCTGATTTGAACAGACCCATACTCAGAAGGATGATGATCGATGCACCCGGGACCTACCATCACAGCATGGTGGTCGGAAATTTGGCAGAGGTGGCTGCGGAAGCAATCGGAGCGAACTCTCTACTGGCTAGAGTTGCTTCCTACTACCACGACATAGGGAAAATCCATAAGCCCGAATACTACATAGAAAACCAGAAGGACGCCCGAAGCAGACACGATAGGCTGTCACCCACAATGAGTTGCCTGATTCTGGAATCACATGTGAGGGAGGGTGTAGAGATTGCCAAAGAACAGAAGCTGCCCAGGGTGATACGTCAGATCATCCAGGAACACCACGGCACAACCCTGATGGCCTTCTTCTATCAGAAGGCCATCGAGATTGACAGCGACGCTCCGATAGACGAGTATCGTTATCCTGGTCCCAAACCTTCCTCAAGGGAAGCCGCGATCATCATGTTGGCTGACTCCGTGGAAGCCGCTTCCCGATCGCTCACGGCTCCTACGCCCAGCAGAATACGTGGCATCGTGAAAAGGCTCATTGAAAACAGAGCTACGGAAGGGGAGCTGGATGAGTGTGGCCTCACAATGGCAGAGTTAGCGAAGATCCAGGCTAGCTTCGTTCCTATCCTCACGAGTATCTTTCACGGGCGTCCGCCCTATCCAGACGACGTGAAGAAAAGAGAAGATGGAGATATCGGTAGCGAACAGACAGAGAAAGATAGGTATCAGCTCTAAGCATGTCAGGCTGGTTGCCGCCTCTGTTTTGGAAGGTGAATCTGCCCGGTTCGATGAGATCTCTGTAGCTTTTGTCGGAGATCGAGCGATGCGCAGACTCAACCGGACATTCGCAGGTCGCGATGAATCCACCGATACGCTTGCTTTTGAATTAATGCCAGATGTTGTGCCGGGCCGCCTGAAACAGAGAGAAGCCGCTGGTAGGAACCTCGGTGAAGTCATCGTTTGCATAGACAGGGCCATGGCCCAGAGTCGGAAATATCGTGTTCGTTTTGAGAAAGAAGTGGCAAGACTGTTGATTCACGGATTGCTCCACCTGTGCGGGTTTGATGATTCAACCAGCAACGAGAGGGCGAAAATGCGCGCACGGGAGAATCGCTACATAGCATCTCTTCGCAAATCAGTAGCCGCACTCATTACTTCACCTCGGGAGGGTAGGGTTCCCTCCACGTCCAGAAGGTGAGGAGCTTGAACGAGACGGGGCTCAACGGAATAGACACCGCCGGAATTCTAATCCTTGTCTTGACTCTCGCCACCTTTCTTCTTTTTCTCGCCACGTATCGGGTGAGGGTTACTCTCTGGCTTGAGGCGAGCGACGCAGATGCACGCTCGAATTTAGAGGAGTTCGCGAAAAAGAGAAGAGTATCTGGTGGACTCTACCTTCTGGAATCGCTGGTCCTGGCTGCGGTCTGCTTTCTTTCGACTCTCTCCCTAAATGTTATTGGCCTTGGCTCAACACGGTCGACCGTTTCCTCAATCGTTCTGTGCTCGCTGATTGTCTTGGTGATGGCTCCGCTTTCGGTAAGAGCCGCCGGGACTGGAAGAGTCCGTGGGGACGTGGCTTCGCCTTTTCCTCGCGTTCTCATCAAGTTGGCTCTCTTCCTTCGGGCTCTCTCTGTCGGTCGCACAGAGGAAGGACCTGGGGTTAGACGTGAAGCCGGACGCATAGAAGGGAGGTACGGGAGAAATCTATTCAGGGTTCTCTCTAGACTCAGAGATCGACAGATATCAGAGGTCATGATAGCGCGCATCGACATGGTCTGCGCCGACGAATGCTCCACGATCTCTGAGCTTGCAGAGCTCGTAAGAGAGAGCGGGCATACGAAAATCCCTATCTTTGCTGGCACCATTGATTCCATTACAGGATATGTCACTGCCAAGGATGTGGTGCTTCGTCTGCACCGGGGGGGCGGTGAGCAGGGGGTTAGCACAATCGCCAGGCACCCTGCTTTTGTTTCTTCTGATTCAACCATTGAACGCGCCTTGAAAGAAATGCAAAAGGCAGCCGTTGCGCTGGCAGTCATAAATGATAGGTCCGGGGCCACAGCCGGTCTCGTAACGAGCCAGGACATTCTTGAGGAGATCGTGGGCGATCTCTACGAAGACTACGAGCCCGAGGAACCGGCGTACCGTGTGATTGATGACAAGACTGCGCTCGTCAGAGGCAACGTGGCAGTGGGCGATCTAAAAGAGATATTCGGCGTTATCCCCTCTGTTCGAGAAGGTCAAACACTTGGCGAATACGTCAAGGATTCCCTGGGGCCTGAAGCAGCCATCGGGGATGAATTTTCTGACGATGTCTTCTCCTATACGGTCGTAAGGATGACGGGAAAGGCAATCTGGAGTGTCAGAGTGAAAAAGAGGGCCTGAAGTGATCTATTTCTGGATCATAGGAGTGCTTGCAGTCTATCTGGCCGCGATTTCCAATATCTACATCGTTCATTGGCCGAGGCTGGAATCAGAAGGGACTCGGCTCTGTCTGAGATCGCGCACTGCACTGACCCTGGTTCTCGCCCTTTCGTCTTCGCTGGTTGCGCCCGCTTCTGGCTACACGACGAGATTGGCGCTGCTTGGGCTGGCAGGGTGGATGTTGCTTGTGCTGCTATTCGTCGTCGTGATCCCGTTGAGGCTGACCGCGGTACTGGGGAAGAGTGGCCCGATGGCCGCTCTTGCTGCCCTTCCGCTTCGCTTTTTCGTGTTGCCCGTAGGCAAAGTGGCCGTTAGAATAGCGCAAACAGCCGCAGGTCGTGCGGCCTGCTCTCTTGAAGAAGGCTGTGCGAGAGAGATGGGGATTCTCTTCTCTCCCGATCCTGTGAGCGTGCTGCGTTCGGAACCTCTTGATTTCGTAGTAGGTGAGTTCGGCAGAACCGTTGCCGAGGACATAATGATTCCTCGCAGCGCCATGGTGGCCGTCCCGAGTTCCAGCACGCTTGCCGAGTGCGTCGAGGTATTCGTAACAGAAGGCTTCTCAAGACTCCCTGTGTATGAAGGGGATCTCGAATCGGTCACAGGGATCGTACACGTGATGGACCTTCTCAGGGAGAGTGACCTCTCAAAGACAGTGAGGCAGATCGTAAGACCTGTGCTCATGATTCCTCAAACCAAAGCCTGCGACGAGCTGCTCAAGGAATTCCAGAGAAGTCAAAGCTACATGGCGATAGTGCTCGACGAATATGGAGGAGTTGCAGGGCTCGTGACCGTTGAGGATGTTCTGGAAGAGTTGGTAGGCGAGGTAGGGGACGAACCTGTCGCTCAGCGCCGCTTGGTACGCAGAGTCTCAGAAGGTGTGTTCTCCGTTCAGGCACAGGTTGAGATTGAAAAGGTTGAATCAGTGACCGGTATAAAGCTTCCAGACGGAGACTATGAGACTCTGGCAGGATTTCTCCTGGAGCAGTTTGGCAGAATCCCCGAGGTCGGTGCAAAGATACACAGGGCAGGAGTGCGATACGAGGTGGTCCTGGCTGATGAAAGAAAGATAAAGGTCGTGAGAATCACTGTTCGTGCCGCCGACGCCAGAGCCGAATCAACGAAGTGAAACAGGAGCGTGACCTTCATTGGCAATCTGCAAGAGCGAAGCGGTAGTCACTCGGAGCCTAAGGCTGGGCGAGACAAGTAAGATCGTCTGGTTGTATACGAAAGACTTCGGCAGGGTCAAAGCGGTCGCGAAGGGAGCCAGAAGCGCCAAGAGCAGGTTCGGCTCCAGCCTGGAGCTCTTCACGCACTGTTCGGTTGTCTTCTACCGAAAAGACAGGAGAGACCTCCAGCTTCTGTCACAGAGTGACACTCTGCACCATTTTTCGGTTCTGGAAACCGATGTGGCTCGTTTCGCCTTTGCGAGTGCCTGCATCGAGCTTCTCAACACCATGATTGTCGGTGAGGACACAAATCCCCCACTGTTTCAACTCTTACTTGACACACTGTCCAGTTTCGAGGAATGTCCCAGGCAGGGACTGAGAAGCGTGCTCTGGTCTTTCGAGCTTAAAGCAGCAGGGGCATTGGGGTACAAACCGGAGCTCTTCCGATGCTCTCGATGCAACAGGGAGAGTGAGTTGAAGAGATTCGCGCCGCTGAAGGGGGGGCTGGTGTGTAATGCCTGCGGGCTTCGAGAATCGGATTCTTTCGAGGTTTCTGCGGAAGCGAAAGAGCTCCTCAGGAGACTCCAGGCCAACAGCTTTTCGGAAGTCGCCCAGGAAGCTCCCGGCTCGAGGCTTGAGAGCGAGATTGACAGGATAGTCGAGGTCTTTTTGCAGTTTCATGTGGACAGACTTCCTGGCCTGAAATCTCTCAAGTTGCTCAAGGGTCTCAGGTAACCGGAGAGAGAGATGACTTTTCAAGAGATGCTTCTTAAGCTTGAGCAGTTCTGGTCTGATCAAGGTTGTATACTCGTGCAGCCATACAGCTCTGAGGTGGGTGCGGGTACGTTTAATCCCGATACATTTCTGAGAGTGCTGGGTCCGGAGCCGTGGAACGTTGCCTACGTAGAGCCTTCGAGGAGACCCAAGGACGGTCGCTACGGTGACAATCCGTTCAGGGTTCAGCGATTCTACCAGTATCAGGTGATTCTCAAACCGCCGCCACGAGACGTGCTTGACACCTATTTCAGAAGCCTCGAGTTCATCGGCATCGACCCGAAGAAGCACGACGTTAGACTGATAGAGGACGACTGGGAGTCTCCTACGCTGGGTGCGTGGGGACTGGGGTGGCAAGTGTGGTTGGATGGGTTGGAGATAACTCAGTTCACATACTTCCAGCAGTCGGGGGGACTCGACCTCGATCCTGTTTCTGCTGAGATCACGTACGGTCTCGAGCGGATTGCGACGATGATTCAGGAAGTTGAAAGCTTTTCTGACCTGATATGGTCTGAAAACGTCAGGTGGGGAGAGCTCTTTAGGATGAACGAGTTTGAGTTTTCCAAGTTCAACTTCGAAGAGAGCGACATTGAACTCCATCAGGAACTTTTTGTGAAATTTGAGAGGGAGGCGGCGAGACTCCTGGAAAAGGAGCTGGTTCTTCCCGGCTATGACTACGTGATAAAGTGCTCACATCTTTTTAATGTGCTCGAGGCGCGGGGCGCCATAAGCATCACGGAGAGAGTGGGTTACATTGCCAGGGTTCGCCGTCTGGCCAGAAAGGTCGCCCTGGCCTATCTAAAACAGAGAGAAGAACTGGGCTACCCGCTTCTCGAGTCGAGAGCGGGAAACGGGAGAGATTCCTAGGGGGCAGGAACCGTCTCGAGTCGTGTGGAAGGGAACCATCCGTGGATTTCTTGCTTGAAATAGGTGTGGAGGAACTTCCCTCCAGCTACATCGAGCCTGCGCTGGACGAGCTGTGTCAGAAGGTGTCATCGGAGCTTAAAGAAGCCCGGATTTCATGCTCCTCCATCGACAGTTATTGTACGCCCAGACGCCTGGCAATCCTTGTGAGAGACATCGCCGACAGGCAAGAAGATATTGAAAAGGAAATCATGGGGCCTGCAACCAGGGTGGCCTACGACGAGACGGGTAAACCCACGGAGGCAGGGAAAGGATTTGCCCGAAGCCAGGGCGTCCCCGTGAATTCTCTTGTTAAGAAGAAGACCCAGAAGGGCGAGTACGTTTGCGCGATCGTCAGGGAGCAAGGAAGGCCGGTGCAGAAAGTCCTGTCAGAGGCCCTCCCAGAGCTCATTCTCTCGATATCTTTCCCTCGAACAATGACGTGGGCCGACCCTGCGGCGAGATTTGGACGGCCGATCAGGTGGCTCGTTTCTATGCTGGGGGACAAGGTCGTGCCCTTTGACGTGGCGGGGGTAAGGGCGGGAAGGCGGACTTTTGGTAACAGATTCCTGGCCCCTCGAGCCATTGAACTCAAGAATCCTTCGCATTACGCCGAGAAGTTGCGGAGGGCTTGGGTGATTGTCGATTGTAAAGAGCGCAAGAGATTGGTCGAGAGGCTCGTTCAGGAACAGGCCGGCGAGAGAGGCGGTAAGATACTTGAGGACCCGGAACTGATGGGAATCGTGACTAACCTTCTCGAGTATCCGGTGGCAGTGTTGGGCTCCTTTGATGAGACCTTTCTGGAACTTCCCAGGGACGTAGTGGTAACGGCAATGCGTGAGCATCAGCGTTATTTCGCCGTCGAGAACGAAGACGGAAGCCTGCTTCCCTTCTTTGTGGCTTTGAGGAACGGTGGCGCCGAAGGCGAGGAAAACGTACGCAGGGGAAACGAGCGAGTGCTGAAGGCAAGACTTGACGACGCCCGTTTCTACTGGGAGAAGGACGTCTCCATCGGCATTCAGAGGCAACTCGAGCTGCTCAAACAGGTCGTTTGGCATGAGTCTCTTGGGTCTGTCTACGACAAGAGTCAGCGGTTGTCAGAACTTTCTGCGTTCGTGATAAGGAATTGGGACGGCACCAGGACGAAGACGGCCGAGAGGGCGGGCCTGCTCTGCAAGACAGATCTTGTCAGCGAGATGGTGAAGGACGGCAAGGAGTTCACGACACTCCAGGGAATAATAGGTGCAGAGTATGCAGCAAAGGCAGGAGAGGAAAAGGAAGTTGCGACGGCCGTCAGGGAGCACTACTTACCGAGATTCCCAGGAGACGGGCTGCCTTCTGGTCTGGAAGGCTGTGCCGTCAGTATCGCTGACCGTCTCGATGAAATCGTGGGCTGCTTCGCTGCCGGAAGGATTCCTTCCGGCTCCGAAGATCCCTACGGCCTGAGGCGACAGGCCAACGGAATGATGAGAATTCTGATAGAGAAGAAGCTACATTTCTCCTTGTCTCAGGCAGTGGGGGAGGCCCTCAGGCTTCTGTCCAAACAATGGCGGATGAAAGACTCTCTGAGGGAAGAAGTGAGCTCTTTCTTAGACCAGAGGCTTGCTTTTGTTCTCTCGGAGATGGGAATGGAACAGGACGTAATAGATTCGGTGCTCTCTGCTGATAGCGACGATCCCTACAGGACGTGGCTGAAAACCCGGGCCCTGGCTGAGTGGAAGTCAAACGATGAGTTCTCGCAGGTCGTGATTTCCTTCAAGCGGGTCTCCAACATACTGAAGGGAGAAAGCTACCCGCGTCCCTCCGCTCAGGAGCTTTCTGAGAACGTGGAGCAACAGCTTCTGAAGCGTGTGCAAGAGGTGTCCGGTCTTGTTTCGAAGACAGTTTCAGAGGGCAGCTACGACGACGCAATTGCACATTTGCTCTCGCTCAAGAAACCCATCGATGAGTTTTTTGACGGCGTTCTCGTGATGGACTCCGATGAGACGCTGCGTACCCGGAGACTGGGGCTTCTGGATCTGGTGAGGGCGGAGTTCCTGAAGCTTGCTGATTTCTCGCGCCTCATGGAATCGACTTTCAGCTCCACAACCGACTAGTAGAACGGCTCTTGCAAGGCGAGTAGAGCGACAAATCCGGGTCTTTGCTGCCCGCAAAATCTAGGTCTCATGTCAAGAGAAGGCAAGAAAACGCTTGCCTTCTTTTTTCCGTCGTGATAGGTTTCTTAAGAGGTCTGCGGATGCTCGCGGGCCGGACCTTTTAAGCTAGCCCTGCGAGGCTAGTAAGGGGAATAATTGATGTCAGTCGCTAGCTTTACCTGATACCTTCTTGCCTCAGCGAGGAGGTTTCTTTTTTTCAGGAGGAGCCGCAGTGAACTACGTTGAGAAGGCGCAGATAATGGATGCCAAGGCCATGGCTAGGGCTGTCGCTAGAATAGCGCACGAGATAGTGGAAAGAAACCAGGGCACCGAGGAAATAGTGCTCATAGGCATAAGGAAGCGCGGTGTACCGCTGGCAGAACGAATACGACAAAGAATCAAAGAATTCGAGGGCACCGAGGTGCCTCTTGGCATAGTGGACATCACTCTCTACAGGGACGACCTCAAACAAATAGGCCCGGCCCCTGTCGTTAGGTCGACCGAGATACCGTTCGACATCACGGGGAAAGTTGTCGTGCTTGTAGATGACGTGCTTTTTACCGGGCGAACGGTGAGAGCCGCCCTGGACGAGATCATAGACTTCGGACGACCCAAGGCCATTCAGCTCGCCGTGTTGGTGGATAGAGGTCACAGGGAATTGCCTATTCGGGCCGATTTTGTTGGGAAGAACCTTCCGACCGCCAGAAAGGAGATAATCGCCGTGAACGTGAAAGAGGAAGACGGTTTTGACGCCGTCTCAATAGGGGAGGTGGGCGACAGTTGAAAAGCAGGAAAGACCTTCTGGGGCTCGAGGATCTAACCAAGCAAGAAATCGAGAGAATTCTGGACACGGCCTGCTCTTTCCAGGAAGTGCTTGATCGGCCGATTCCCAAAGTGCCGACTCTGAGAGGCAAGACCGTGGCGAATTTGTTCTTCGAGCCAAGCACTAGAACGAGGCTCTCCTTTGAGCTGGCCGAGAAAAGATTGAGCGCTGACACTGTAAACTTCACTGCCGCTGGTAGCAGTCTCTCGAAGGGTGAAAGCCTCAAAGACACGGCAAGAAACATAGAAGCTATGCAGATTGACATGATCGTGATTCGACATCAGGCTTCTGGAGCTCCCCATTTCCTTGCGCGTTGCCTGGATTGCTCGGTAATCAATGGCGGCGACGGGAGGCATGAGCATCCTACGCAAGGTCTGTTGGACATTCTCACGATACTCGAACACAAAGGGCGTATAGAAGGATTAAAAGTCGTCATTTTGGGAGACATCGCTCACAGCAGGGTGGCGCGATCCAACATCTGGGGCCTGTCAAAGCTTGGAGCGAGGATCGTCCTGTGCGGCCCGTCTACGCTCATGCCCGTTGAAATCGAGAAGCTCGGAGTCGAAGTGACGTATGACATAGATGATGCTCTTGACGGGGCGGATGTCGTCAACGTGCTGCGCATTCAACTGGAGAGACAGAAGAGATCCTTTCTTCCCACTCTCAGAGAGTATTCCAGATGCTTCGGCGTTACCCGCGACCGGCTATCAGCTGCAAAGGACGACGTGCTCGTTTTACATCCTGGCCCCATAAATCGGGGTGTGGAGATCGCTCAGGACGTGGCCGACGGTCCCTTCTCTGTGATTCTCGAACAAGTGTCCAACGGGGTGGCGGTGAGAATGGCTGTTTTGTATCTTCTCAGTGGCGTCGAAACAGACGCCAAGCTGGTTTGACTCCTTCGGGTCAGCCCCAGAGTCGGAGGCGAAATGTCCAAACGTACTGGAGATCCCTCGGGAAACCCGCGTAATCGTACTGTCGGAGCTCAGTCTGCCGAGAGCAAAAAACTCCTTCTTAAAAACGGTCGCGTGGTTGACCCAGCTAGCGCTCTTGACGAGAGGTCCGATGTTCTGATTGCTGGAGACAGAATAGAACGCATAGGGCAGAACATGGATGTTCAAACGGGGTATAAGGTTCTGGATCTGGAAGGCAAGATGGTCGTGCCGGGTCTCGTAGATATGCACGTTCACTTGCGAGAGCCGGGGAGGGAGGACGAAGAGACGATCGGGAGTGGCGGTCTAGCTGCTGCACACGGTGGGTTCACTTCGATTGCGTGTATGGCCAATACGGAACCTCCCATCGATAGCTCTGGAATGGTCAGGTATGTGCTTGAGACAGCAGAGAAAACAAGTCCCGTGCGCGTTTTCCCCATCGCGGCTGCCACCGTGGGGCTCAAGGGTGAGAGTCCCACTGAGATATTCGACCTGCGGGATGCTGGAGCCGTGGGGCTCTCGGATGACGGGCATTTCATCAGGAACTCTGAGGTGGCACGAAGAGTCATGGAATATGCACGCATGGCGGGGCTGCCTGTGATATCGCATTGTGAGGATTCGTATCTTGCCGAAGGCGGTGTGATGCACGAGGGCTACTGGTCGACCGTTCTTGGTCTCAAGGGCATTCCTGCAGCTTCGGAAATCACGGCCGTTGCCCGAGAGTTGGCCCTTGCCGAGCTCAGCCAGTCGAAGTTGCACATCGCACACGTGAGCACCAAAGGGGCAGTGGAACTCATTCGACAGGCCAAAGCGAAGGGGCTGCTCATGACAGCTGAAACCGCACCCCACTACCTCATTCTTTCGGACGAAGCCGTTGTGGGCTACGACACTAGCGCAAAGGTCAATCCACCCATCAGAAGCAAGGAGGACCGAGAGGCGATAATCGAGGGGCTTCAGGACGGCACCATCGATGTTGTTGCCTCGGATCACGCCCCGCACTGTGAGGAGGAGAAGGACGTGGAGTTCGATGAGGCCGCTTTTGGTATGGTTGGACTCGAAACCACTGTTGGACTCCTGCTGACTTTCCTGGTGAAGAAGGGAGTCATTTCGCTCTCCAGGGCGATCGCCGCGATGACAGTGGCTCCGTCTTCGGTCCTGGGCATCGAGGCAGGAAGAATCGCCCCCGGACGGCTTGCAGATATCACGGTAATCGATCCCGAGCTGGAGTGGGAAGTCGATCCTGTTTCGTTCGCTTCGAAATCACGCAACACGCCCTTCAAGGGGATGAAGCTCGTGGGCAAAGCGATAGCAACGATCGTTGGCGGAGAGTTGGTTTACCAAATGTGAAAGGTGTGTCCGTCCCAATGGGGAAGAGTCTTGTCGATGAGAATGGTACGACATCCTCGGGTATTAGCAGCCACGATGTCAGTCGAGGCGGATGTGGCGAGGAAACGCTTGAGTGCGGGATGAGCGTGCGAAGCTCGTGCCGCGTCAGTTTACCGAGGCGTGAGGGCAGGATGAAACCGCTGGCTGTCGTTATGCTCTCTGCGCTTCTGTTCTTGCTTGTGACTTCCTGCGCCTACTACAACACGTTTTACTTTGCGAGGCGCTACTATCAGCAGGCCATGCGCGCGCAGGAGAAATCCAGACAGACAAGACAGACCACGACAATAGTCCCGCCGCAAATGAGCTCCCTTCTGGATAAATCCATTGAGAAATGTGCGAAGGTGATATCACTGTATCCCAACAGCAAGTGGGTAGATGACGCCATATACCTGATGGGCAACTGCTATTACGGCAAGCGTGAATACGATAAGGCAATCCAGAAATTCGGCGAGCTCACCATGTACTATCCCAAGAGCAAACTCGTTCCGAAGGCTGTATTCATGACGGGAATGTGTTATTTCGGGAAGAGAGAATATGATCAGTCTTCCCAGCTTTTGCGAAAGGTTCTTAAGGATTATCCCAAGTTTGAGGACAGAGAAAAGGCAATGTTCACTCTCGGCGAAGCTTCCTTCGAAGAGAAGAACTACGCGGAGGCGCTCTCTCAGTACAGACTTCTTGCTGGCAGGAAGAAGAAGTCCCCCGTCTATTTTGAGAGTCTGCTAAGAATAGGTGAGTGCTATTTCGAGATGGCAAGCTACGACAGCGCCCGGATAAGCTTTTCCACGGTCGCGAGGAGAAGTCCCGACGATGAGCAGGCGCTTGACGCATTGATGAGGATAGGAGATTCATTTGCGTTGGAAGGAGACTTCAAAGAGGCCATACGTAATTACGAGGAGGCCCTTGACCTTGCCGAAGTGTTCGGACAGGCACCTGTCGTAAGGCTGAAGATAGCTTCCGCAGTGTCCTCCATGGAGAACTACGAGGAAGCGAACGAACTTTACCGCTCCATAGTGGAGGACTTTCCTCGAACCACTCACGCGAGCGAGGCGCAGTTTCGTATCGGATATATACACGAGGTATACCTGGAAGACTTTGAATCCGCCGAGCTTGCCTACGACAGAGTCAGGGAGCATTCTCCCCGTTCGGAGTTCGCGTCGCAGGCCGACATAAGAAGCAGGGGGCTGGCGAAACTCGGGGAATTCAGCAAGGTGGCCGAAAGTTCCGAAGGAGAAGAAGCTGCTGAGTCCGCGTTTCTAATGGCGGAGCTTAGCCTCTTTCAACTGAACAAACCCGACAAGGCAGTTGCGAAGTATCTGGAGGTGGAGAGAGATTTCCCCATGACAAGTTACGCCCCCAAGTCTGCGTTCGCGGCCGCGTACGTCTTCTTAAACGTAAAGGCGGACACAGCCGCGGCAGTTGAAACCTACATGAGAATCCTTGAGCAATTCCCGCGTACGGAATATGCCGTATCAGTAAGGAAGCTGCTTGGAGTTCTAGGAATCGAGACTTCCGAAGAAGAAATCATGCCGATTGGTCCCCCTCTGCCGGAGGCTCAGTGAAGGAGTACAAGTCTGAGGGCATCTAGAAGGCCGTCAATGACGAAAGCGAGCAAGCATTCGGCCGAGTCATCTCCCGTGGAGACTCTGGCTCCAGTTTCTTCAAACAGACAGGTTTCCGGCTCGGGCTTTCTCCTCACTCTTGTCGCTGCGATTCCCGCCCCCGTGCCGGGACAATTCGTCATGCTTGGCCTTCCTGAGAACGCCGCGCCGTTTCTTAGACGACCATTCAGCGTCTTTGATTTTGATGCCGGGCAGCGGAGACTCAAGATCTTCTACTACGTCTCAGGTTCAGGAACTGAAGCTCTTTCACGCGTTCGTCGAGGAGAAGAGCTGGGACTGCTGGGACCGCTGGGACGGCCGTTTCCGGAGAGCCCGAGGCCACTTCAGGTTATAGTGGGAGGAGGTAGAGGATGTGCCCCTCTCGTCTTCCTCTCGCGCAGGAGACACAAGACTACGAGAGTGTTTTTCCTCGCGGGGGCGCGTCGTGAGGACGAGATTCCACCTCTCGACGGCATCAAAGCGTCGAGAGTCTTTGTTTCCACTGAGGACGGGAGCTTTGGCAAGAAGGGTTCGGTTCTGGATCTCATGAAGAGCGTTGGTGCCTCACCTGATTTTGAGTGGTCGAGCGCCGTGCTCTATGGATGCGGACCGGTTGGCATGCTCGGAGAACTACACAGGTTCGCCGTCAAGAAGGGAGTGTCCTGTTTCGTCTCTCTCGAAGCCCGGATGGGCTGTGGACTCGGAGTGTGTCAGGGCTGCGCTGTAGCAACAGGTCAAAGGAAGTATTCACTCGTGTGTACGGACGGACCGGTTTTCGATTCTTCTTCGGTCGATTGGGAGCTCTACTCTGGCGTCAGAGAAAGAGAGGACCGTGAGAGCGATATCCTTATGTAATACAATAGGTTAAGGCGATGTACCGAATCGGTTTGCCACGGCGCGAGAGAGTGCGACAGGAAAGCGGGTTCTCCAAATGAGAGGTCGGGGTACAGAATTGAGACAAGTCCGGAAAAGGACATCTAAGAGCCGCTCCGAGAGTGGTGAGCGGAGAGGACCGACGAAACGGCCCGATCTAAGGGTACGGCTCGGCCCGCTCGAGCTCAAGAATCCCGTAATGCTTGCTTCAGGTGTGGCTGGCTACGGAGACGAGTTGAGACACGTCGTCAACCTCAATCGGATCGGTGCTGTCGTGACCAAGACGTTGACACTGAGACCGCATGAGGGCAACGCACCGCCTAGACTTGTGGAGGTTCCCTCCGGGCTCATAAACAGCATAGGTCTGGCAAACATGGGTTGCCGTGCGTTTGTGTCCCAGCGGCTCGGTCGACTCAGCAATCTGAGAGCAAAGATCGTTGTCAGCGTGGGAGGTTTTACCGTGGGCGAGTATGCCCGGGTCGTGGCCGCGCTTGATGATGCCGGTGGCTTCGACGCGTTCGAAGTGAACATTTCTTGTCCCAACATAGGATCCGGTGGTGTGAACTTCGGAAGCGTTCCGGCAAATGCGGCGAGAGTCGTCAAGACTGTCAGATCGAACACATCTCGTCCTCTTTTCGTTAAGCTCACTCCCAATGTTTCAGACATAGGTGCTGTGGCGCGAGCCTGCGCCTGCGAGGGAGCCGATGCCTTGACAGTCGGCAACACCTTCAGAGCGATGGTCGTTGACCTTCATTCGCGCAGACCCGTCCTCGGAGCAACAACGGGTGGACTTTCCGGTCCCGCGATAAAGGCGATTTGTCTGGCCAAGGTATGGGAGGTAGTATCGGCCGTGAAGACGCCCGTGATCGCCTGCGGAGGGATATCTTCGGCCCGGGATGCTCTCGAGTACATTGTTGTTGGAGCCACGGCCTTTCAAGTGGGAAGTGCCTGCTTCAGAGATTTTCGAACGCCGCAACTGATCCTGGACGGCATATCTAGATTCTGCGAGCGGAATAACTTGCGTTCTTTAACTGACCTGACGGGTACTTTGGAACAAGCAGGGACCTAAGGAGGCGATGGTATCACTATGAAACTGAGTGATCCGGGAGAGCGCCTCGTCGTTGCCCTCGATTTTCCCAAGGAGAATCAGGCTCTCTCGCTGATGGAACTTCTAATGCCCGAGGTGAAGCTTTTCAAGGTGGGTCTCGAACTGTTTGTGGCCTCGGGTCCTTCCGTTGTGGCAAGGCTCAAACAGGCTGGAGCGGGCGTCTTCTTAGACCTCAAGTTCCACGACATTCCCAACACGGTGAGGGGTGCCGTGGCTTGCGCAACACGTCTAGGTGCTGATATTATTAGTATTCACCTGAAGATGGGGGCAGAGGGGGTGAGGGCGGCCGGCGAGGGTGCAGAGCGGGCTTCTGTCTCTCCGGAGAAGACCCCACTTGTTGCTGGCGTGACGGTGTTGACCAGTCAGGGAGAGCAGGAGGCGGGGGGAGGTACCCGGTCGGTGCTCGAGGAGGTCCTTAGGTTGGCCGGAATCGCCAGGGAGTGCGGTCTCAACGGTATTATCACTTCCGTGCGGGAGGCAGGGGAGGTACGTCGGGCTTTGGGTCCTGACTGCAAAATCATCACTCCAGGAATCAGACTTTCCGCCGCGGCGGACGACCACAAGAGAGTCGGTACGGTCAGAGACGCCCTTGCGGCTGGAGCAGATTACATGGTGGTGGGCAGACCGATTACCAGAGCCGCGAACCCGCGCGAGGCCGCCAGGGAGTTTCTTAAAGAAATTGCTGCTTCGGGCGCCAGGTCGTAGAGTTAAGCGACACCATCAAGTACCTTGACCGACTCAGATGAGCGCCTGGGAAAGCGCTTTGAAATCAGGAACACTGAATCACTTACTGGAGGTCCTGATGAAAGTTCTTATCACTGGAATTACTGGTTTCGCCGGGAGCCATCTGGCCGACTGTTGCCTCACCAAGGGTAATGTCGAACTATATGGTATTCAGAGATGGAGAAGTAGGACCGAGAACCTCGAGCATTGCCTGAAGAAGTTCTGCATGTATGAATGTGACGTGAGAGATGCGTCCTCTGTGAGGGACGTAATAGAAGACATAAAGCCGGACTGGATCTTTCATCTTGCGGCCCAGAGTTTTGTGCCCACGTCGTGGCGAGCTCCCACCGAATCGCTTACCACCAATGTCCTGGGTGAGCTGAACGTGTTTGAAGCCGTCAAGAAACTGGGACTCAAGCCTAGAATCCAGATTGCGGGCTCTAGCGAAGAGTACGGGATGGTTTACGACAGTGAGCTTCCCATCAGGGAAACGAATCCCCTGAGACCCCTGAGTCCCTATGCGGTTAGCAAGGTGACACAGGACATGCTCGCCTATCAATACTTCATGAGTTTCAAACTAGACGCGGTTCGAACCAGGGGTTTCAACCATACAGGACCGAGGCGTCCTCCCGTTTTTGTGTGCTCGGACTTCGCCAAGCAGGTCGTGGATATTGAAAAGGGCAGGCGGGAATCAGTCATTCGGGTGGGCAATATTGAAGCCGTGCGCGACTTCACAGATGTAAGGGATGTCGTCCGTGGTTACTGGCTTGCGCTTGAAAAAGGCAAGCCCGGCGAGGTCTACAACATCTGCTCGGGTGTAGGAAGAAAGATATCAGACATACTTGATATGTTGATAGAGTTTAGCGGGGTGAAGGTGGACGTGGTCAAGGAGGAGAAGCGGTTTAGACCCTCTGACGTTCCCGTATTGGTGGGAGATAATTCGAAGTTCTGTAAAGAGACTGGATGGGAACCTGTGATTCCATTTGAGCAGACACTGAAGGATTTACTTGAATTCTGGCGCGGGGAAGAGTGAAAGCAAGCGTTCTCATCACAGGTGCTCTTGGTTTCGTCGGGAGGCATCTCTTCCGGGAGCTGACAGATGCAGGATTTGAGGTCTGGGCTTCCGACTTGGAGAGCTTATGCGAGAAACCGGGTCCTCCTTTTGACATGCAGAGGGTGAGGGCCTGTGACATCACCAGAATAGACAACGTCCTTGAGATTCTGAAGGAAACACATCCTGGGGCCATAGTACATCTGGCCGCGCAAAGCTCTGCGTCCAAATCGTTCAAGCATCCCCGGGAGACTTTTGTGACAAATTCTCTGGGAAGCCTGAACCTCTTTGAAGCGGCTCGCGAGAGCTGTCCTGATTGCTCAGTTCTTGCGGTGGGATCGGCGGATGCATATGGTCGTCAGGAAGGAAATGCAGCGCTTGATGAAGCGACTCCGTTTGCTCCGGTTTCACCCTACGCTCTCAGCAAAGCGGCACAGGACCTGATGGGTATTCAGTACTGGTTGGGTTACGGGATGAAAGTCTTTAGAACGCGTTCGTTCAACCACACCGGTCCGGGGCAAACCACGACCTTCGCTCTTCCGAGTTTTGCCTTTCAGATCGCTTCCGCAGAAGCGGGACTGTGCGAACCTGTCATCGAAGTAGGCAACCTCGACGTTGTGAGAGATTTTCTGGACGTAAGAGACGTTGTTCGTGCCTACAGGCTGATACTCGAGAAGGGGAATCCTGGAGACGCTTATAACGTCTGCTCGGGCAGGCCTGTGGTATTGAAGACGCTCTTGGACATTCTAATGTCTCACGCAAGGGTTAAGATAACGGTCAAAGAATCTCCAGGCAGGATGCGACCTGCAGACATCCCGTTTCTTCTGGGCGACAACTCCAAACTCAGAACCTGCACCGGCTGGGAGCCGCGTTACCAAATAGAGGAAACGCTCTGGGAACTTCTGGAATACTGGCGAACTGAAACCGGGGAGTCTTCCCCTTCTGACTCAAAGAAAAGGGAGGAAAGGTGAGAAGAATCGCGGTCATAGGGGCGGGGTACGTAGGGCTTGTCACTGGCGCTTGTTTAGCAGACTTCGGGAACGAAGTAACCTGTGTGGATTCGGACGAGGAAAGAATCGAGGCACTCAGGCAGCTGAGAATGCCGTTCTATGAACCTGGCCTTCTGGATATCGTGACGAGAAATTGCGCCGAAAAACGGCTTCTTTTCAAGACGTCTCTGAGGAAGGCGGTGGACGAGTGCGATGCTGTGTTCATTACCGTAGGTACGCCGGCAAATAGGCGGGGCGAAGCCGACCTTTCGGGCGTGAAGGCCGTTGCAAAAGATATAGCGACTCACATGAGAAGTTACAAGCTCATCGTACAGAAGAGCACGGTACCGGTAGGAACAGGAGCAATGGTGAGACGCATCGTGAACAGAAACAAAAGGAAGAACGTGTCGTTTGATGTTGCCTCCAATCCCGAATTTTTGCGGGAAGGGTCGGCTGTAGAGAACTTCATGAGGCCAGACAGGGTAGTGATAGGAACGTGGAGCAAGAAAGCGGAGGACATTCTCTCCGAGATATATGCACCCCTCTATCTCTTCGAAACGCCGATGGTGAAGACAACAGTGGAGACCGCGGAGCTTATCAAGTACGCCTCCAACGCCTTCCTGGCGGCGAAGGTGTCGTTCATAAACGAAATGGCAAGACTCTGCGAGATACTTGGTGCCGACGTCCGGGTGGTAGCGAAGGGGATGGGTCTGGACCGCAGAATCGGACCTAAGTTTCTGCACGCAGGCCCAGGCATAGGCGGCTCCTGCCTTCCCAAAGATACGGCTGCCCTGGTTCGCTTCTCCGACGATGCCGGATGCGAGCTTCGTATTCCCAAAGCCGTGCTGAGGATAAATAGGGCTCAGCGTGAGTTCGTTTACAACAAGATAGTAGATGCGGTGGGAAACGTGAGGGGCAAGCAGATCGGCGTTTTGGGCCTTTCCTTTAAGCCCGAGACTGATGACGTCCGCGAGTCTCCCGCCATCCTGATAACGAGAACACTAGTTGCGCGGGGAGCCAGAGTGAAAGCATTTGACCCCGCCGCCATGGCCAGCGCCAGAGCCGTTCTTCCCTCTGTGGAATATTGTGCCAGCGCCTACGAGGTGTGCGATGGAAGTAATGCGCTTGTCATATTCACTGAATGGAATGAATTCAGGAGACTGGACCTCGTGAGGATAAAGGGCTTGCTCAAGACACCCATCATGATTGATTGCAGGAACATCTATGAGCCAGATGAGCTGAGAGCCATGGGCTTCAGGTACTTCAGCATCGGGAGAGGTCCTAGAGTGGGGGCGTGAAGTCGTGACTCTTACAAATCTGCCTTGAGTTGCAAGAGATTCGTGCAAACCTTCAGGAGGTAATGAGAGGTGAAAATGATTGCAGGTGTCAAAATCAAAGCGTTGAAGGTCATCCCGGATGAACGAGGTCTCCTCATGGAGATGCTCAGGTGCGATGAGGAGATCTTTGAGAAGTTCGGTCAGGTTTATCTTTCTGTTGCCTATCCTGGGGTTGTCAAAGGATGGCATTATCACAAGCTTCAGACGGACTACTTCACCATAGTAAAGGGAATGATGAAGGTAGTGCTTTACGACCAACGAAAGGATTCTCCGACACACGGCGAGATCAACGAGTTCTTCATGGGAGAGCAAAATCCCATCCTTCTTGTCATTCCTCCGCTTGTCGTACACGGGATGAAGGCAATCGGATCGGGGCCCGGGTATCTTGTGAACTGTCCAAATCTCCCATATGACTACGACAATCCGGACGAGCACAGAATTGACCCACACGGTGGAGACGTCCCATACAACTGGGAGAGAAAAGATGGCTGATACTGACTGGCCCAGAAAGGCGCGATTCTTGGCTACGGGGGGAGCCGGATTCATCGGGAGTCACTTCGTCAAGCGCATACTGAGAGATTATCCCGAAGCACACGTTGTCGTTCTTGACAAGCTGACCTATGCGGGCAACCTCGATAATCTCCGTGAGCTCGAGGGGGACAGTCGATTCAGTTTTTTACATGGCGACATATGCGATGCCGGCAAGGTCGAAGAAGCCATGAAGGGTTGCGACGTATGCGTGAACTTCGCTGCTGAGACACACGTGGACCGATCTCTGGGAGATGCCTCCAGCTTCGTGCTAACGGATATTTATGGGACATACATGTTGCTTGAAGTAGCAAGACAGGTTGGCCTGAAGCGCTTCATACAGATTTCCACGGACGAGGTCTACGGAGAAATCCTGGGAGAACCTGCCACTGAGGACGCCCCCTTGATGCCGACGAATCCGTACGCTGCCAGTAAGGCCGGGGGGGATAGGATTGCTTTTTCCTATCACGCCAGCTTCAACCTCCCGGTAATCATTACCAGGTGCAGTAACAACTACGGTTCTCACCAGTATCCTGAGAAGCTGTTTCCACTTTTTATTACAAACGTCGTGGAAAACAAGAGACTCCCGGTATACGGCTCGGGCAAGAATACGAGAGACTGGATTCACGTCGAAGACCATTGTTCCGCTCTCAAGGCACTGATTGAGGCCGAGGGAGTGGAGGGGAAAGTCTTTAACATAGGCGCCGGCAACGAATTGTCGGTTCTTGAAATCGCTGGGAAGATATTGCGTATTCTGGGCAAATCGGAGGAGCTCATCGAGCATGTGACGGACAGGCCCGCACATGACAGACGCTACGCCCTCAACACGAGGCGTATCAGGGAGCAGGTGGGATGGGCGCCGCAGAAAGCGTTCGACGAGGGGCTTGCCGAAACGGTGCGATGGTATCAGGAAAACAGATGGTGGTGGGAGAAGATCAAGTCGGGGGAGACCTACCGCCAATATTACGAGAAGATGTATGACCGCCGATGAACTGCCACACGATGCGTCAGGCTGAGGCTGTCTGGAGCGCGCAGGATCGGAGCCTGGTGGCTTCAGGCTTAACTGGGTAAAATCACAAGGGTCACAGGTGAAATCAAACGTCATCTTCGTTGGGGGCGCAAGACCCAATTTCATGAAGATTGGTCCCATACTTGAACAGATGAGGAAAAACCCTCGAATCGAATCACTCCTGGTTCACACGGGACAGCACTACGACAGAGAACTGTCGGACGTGTTCTTTGAGGAGCTTGCAATACCCGAGCCGGACAGATACTTGGGCGTGGGATCGGCGTCGCACGCCAGGCAGACCGCACGGATAATGATAGAGTTCGAGAAGATACTGCTGAGTGAGAAACCGCGGCTCGTGGTGGTCGTTGGTGACGTGAACTCCACGCTCGCGTGTTCGATTACAGCTGTCAAACTACACACACCTGTTGCGCACGTAGAGGCTGGGCTCAGAAGTTTTGACAGGACGATGCCGGAAGAGATAAATCGTATAGTCACGGATTCGCTTTCCACCATTTTGTTTACAACGTGTGAGGACGCCAATCTCAATCTCAAAAAGGAAGGTGTCCGGGAGGACAGGATCCATTTCGTCGGGAATGTCATGATCGACAGCTTGGAGAAGCATCTTGAAATCGCCCGAGAATCTGACATTCTGAGCAAACTTTCTCTCGTTGAGAGAGGCTACGCCGTGATGACGCTTCACCGGCCTAGCAACGTAGATGACACGAAGACTCTGTCACGGATCATCTCGGCGATTACGGAGATTCAACTAAAAGTACCCGTCGTCTTTCCCGTTCATCCGCGTACCAGAAAGGGACTAATGACAGAGCCCATCAGGAGCAAGGTGGAATCTGCCGAAAGGTTGATTCTTCTCGAGCCACAGGGGTATCTGGATTTCTTGAAGCTTTTGCTTTCTTCGTGCTTGATATTGACTGACTCGGGAGGAATCCAGGAAGAGGCGACTGTTTTGGGTGTTCCTTGCCTCACACTGAGGGAAAACACCGAAAGGCCAGTGACGGTAACCTGTGGCACAAACACGATAGTCGGTACTGATTCAGAGAAGATAGCGGGCGAGGCGCGTAAGGTCCTCTCCGGCCGCGGCAAGCAGGGGAGTGTCCCGCCTCTTTGGGACGGCAAGGCATCTTCGCGCATAGTCTTAGTGATTGAAAACTGGCTTCAGAGTGAGACAAATTAGAATAATGGTCGTTGTGCACAGGGAGCAGGAATGAAAAAAGACAGGGCGAGAGATAAGGATTCCATTAGTGGTCTGTCAAGAAAGGACAGGACCAGATTCTGGTTGGGTGCAGTCATCACGCTCTTGATCTGCAGTGCCTGTTTGGCGAAAGCCGAGCCACTTCAGTCACAGAGCGGTTCGATGCGGGCGTCGGATTTGCGGGAACAACTCCTCATGCGGGGCGGCCTCGTCGAAGGGGTGAAACTACTTCAGGAAGGTCCGATCAGTGCTGAGGATTACGTGTTGGGGCCTGGAGACGTACTTGAGATCGACGTGTGGGGCAAGGTCAGTCTCCAGTACCGGCTTGAGGTAGATGTGGAGGGAAAGATATTCATTCCGGACTCCGGAAGTCTCACCTTGGCAGGCAAATCTCTGGAGGAAGCCCGGAAGGCCATAGAATCAACGGTTGGCTCTGCGCTGCGCGAAGCGAGGATCGAAACGAGGCTCGTATCTCTTAGGGAATTCAAGGTTCACGTCTCCGGGGAAGTGGACATGCCGGGATCGTTCAATGCCTCTGCGGTCATGCGCGCGTTTGAGATCCTGGGTTTCAGCGAGCGTGATACTTTGAGGCCCAGGCTGAAGGAATCATCCTCACTTCGGAATATACAGATCAGGCGGAAGAACGGGGACACGGAAAGGGTGGACCTAGCACTTTTCTACCTCGCAGGTGACCTGGCACAGAACCCTCCTCTCAGGGACGGGGACGTGATATATGTCCCTAAGGCCGAGCGTTTTTTCTCTGTGAGCGGTGCCGTGATGTTCCCCGGTACCTACGAGCTGGTTGAGGGCGAGAAGCTCTCCGATGTTCTCCGTCTCGTGGGGGGAGTGACGCCGAAAGCTGACATGGAGATGGGAGAAGTGAGGCGCTTCGTGGGTTCGGACGAGACAGAATCGATTCACTTCAACGTAGAATCCGTTATCTTGGGCGAGAAGGATTTCGACATACGAGACGGAGACAGAATTTACGTTCGGACTCCCGCACACTATCTGGAGCTGTATCAAGTCCTCGTGGGAGGCGAGGTGGTCTTCCCGGGCTGGTATGCGATAAATCCCCGCCAGGACAAGCTCTCGGATGTCATAGCGAGGGCGGGCGGCTTCACCCCTGAAGCAGACTTGAGCGGTGGACGCGTCCTTCGTCCTCATTCTCTTTCAGGTGGAGAAGAGGGAAGGGTAGAACTGGACATGGTCAAGCTCTTCACTGACGGGGACACTCGGGAAGACGTAGTGCTTGAGCCGGGAGACATCATAGAAATCCCCAAGAAGGTGGGATACGTCCGCGTAGAGGGCCAGGTCCAAAGACCTGGTTACGTACGCTATGTACCGAACAAGAGAGTAAGTTTCTATTTGCGTCAGGCAGGTGGTCTCACCCGAAAGGCAGCTCGAGGCAAGATCGCTGTCAAGCGACTCTCTACTGGACAATCCCTTTCCATGAGAGAAGCAGGTCATGTCCTGGCTAACGACGCGATACTCGTTCCCGCCAAGACAGAAGGGGCAAGCTGGGATCTTGTGAAGGACATCATCTCGGTGGCAGCCCAGTTGGCCACGATTTATCTCATCGTGGACCAGGCCCTGGCAGAATAGTGCTTTGGGTTTTGCTGGCTGAAGGGTGACGCCGAGTACGTACGTTTCTCCTTGCGTCCTGCTGTCGTCGAAAGGTTTCGTCCTGGGCCGCTCCTCTGCCGTTTCTTGACACCACGGGACCCCCGTGGTAGCATTTTCGGGCTCACACCGCGGACGTGAGTCCTCTGGGGGAAAGCTGTTGGAATCAGGAAGGTTGGATTTCTACCGTCTGGTCTTCATAGTTACAAAATGGAGAAGATTCATAGTCAAGACGACGCTGCTGGTGTGCGCCATCACAACCGTTGTCTTGCTTATCCTGCCTAACTGGTACACAGCCACCACCTCCATTCTTCCTCCCGAGAGGGAGACCTCATTCATGGGGCTGGCCTCTTCGTTGCTTCAAGGCGTCGGTTTTCTGGGCGGCCAGGAGATGGTTCTTCCCGCCTTCGCGACGCCCTCTCACGTCTACGCCTCAATCCTCAAAAGCAGAACCGTGGTAGAGTCTATCGTCAACGAATACCACCTCAAGAAGGTATACAGGTCGGACACCATCGAGGAAGCCATAAAGGAATGTCTTTCGCACACGAGGGTGAAGGTGGGTTCCGAAGGGTTTGTGACACTCAGCTTTGAGGACAAGGACAGGAAGCGTGCAGCACAGATTGCGAACAGATTCGTTGAACTGCTAAACCAAATCAATAGTGAGGTAAGCAGCTCGAGGGCTCGCAGCACGAGGGTCTTTCTGGGCGAGAGATTGGAGGATGCACGAAAGAATCTGCAGGGAGCCGAGGACACTCTGCGGAGTTTTCAAGAGATCAACCGGGCGATTTCTCTGGATGCCCAGATGAAGGCACAGATTCAGAATGTTGCCGAACTGGAAGGAAGGCTGGCGATGGCAGAGATTGAGCTCGGGCTTCTTCAGAGTACGCTCAGGTCGGGGCACCCGGAGATCGTACGAAAGCAAATGGAAATCTCGGAAGTGAAGAGGAAAATCAGCGGGCTCAACCTAGGTGTGCCCGACTCAGACGACTACGGGACCGTCGCGCTTCCCTTTACGGAGGTACCGAGACTTGCACTTAAGTTCGGTAGGCTGTTGCGGGAGGTCAAGATTCAGGAGACTCTCTTCGGTTTGCTCACTGAGCAGTATGAACACGCGAAGATTCAGGAGGCAAGAGACACTCCGACAATTCAGATTCTTGACGTGGCGAAGCCACCGGAGAAAAAGAGCAGACCAAAACGCCTCATCATACTTGCTATAGCGGCCGGGCTGAGCGTTGTTTTCTGTATGCTCTACGGGTCGGTATCGGAACATCTCGAACAGCTCAGAGACACTAGACCCCGTGACTGGCAAACGCTGAAGGAGGGCTCGTCGCACTTGCGCGATGACCTGGTGTATCTGTGGCAGAAAATACGAGGGCCGTTCCGCAGAAAGCGCTGAAGTCAGCACAGAAGACACAGATTATGCCCGGATCTTCTTCCGGACGTCCAACTGCAGGCTAGCCCGTTCCTTCCGACACGGTACCATGGACAATTGTAGATGGGAGAAATCACTGTTCGATGCCCGAGGTCAGCGTCATCATAGCCACGTATAATCGCGGTGCTTTGCTGCAAGAGGCGCTGGACAGTGTGCTGTCCCAGACATACAGGGACTACGAAGTCATAATTGCAGATGATGGTTCAACAGACGATACCTCAGAGCGCCTTGAGAAGTATGCCGACAGAGTCAGAATCCTGAAAATCGAGCACACCGGAAGGCCATCGATTGCCAGAAACGCCGCTATTGACACAGCATCGGGTAGGCTGTTGGCTTTTCTGGATTCTGACGACCTTTGGTCGCCTGCAAAGCTGGAGCGACAGGTCGCGTTCCTTGATGCCAATCCCTCCTTCGTCATGTGCTATTGCGACGCGACGTTCTTGAGCGAGGACGGACGTTCCCTCGGCAGACAGAGCCAGAGAGAGCATCTGAGGAGCGGATGGGTCCTGGGGCATCTGCTGCAGGGCAATTTCATTCCGCTGCCTACAGTCGTAGCAAAGAAGGACGTTGTCGATGCCGCTCAGAGATTCGAGGAGTGGCTCACCATCTCTGAGGACTGGCATCTGTGGGCGAAAGTGGCGGCAAGGGGAAAGGTGGGCCTCGTGAACGAGCCGCTGTGCCAGATTCGCGTGCTCTCCCGGGGTATCACCAGCGACAGGATGTTTTTGTTTGAAGAGGCCGTCAAGGCGATAAATGATCTTGAAAGCAGGCTTCCCGAGGCGTCCGGGAAGTACAGACTGCATGCGAGAAGAGGCAAGGCGAAGATGCTGTCCATGTTGGGACGCAATTATCTCTTCTCTGGAGAGACTGCCGGGGCCAGACGTCTTTTTTCCGAGGCTCTGGCCAATTTCCCGTTCAGGCTGGATACGATTCCGTTCTACGTGCTTGCCTGCCTTGGCAGGCGATCGGTCTTAGCTCTGAGGTCGTTCAAGAAGGCGATCCGGGAGTGATGAAGGCTCGCAACATGACGATCCGAGAATAATCATAGCTCGTAACACCTGGTGGGCTTCCTCAGACATGAAGAAACTCGTCACATCAACTGCCCTTGTTGGCACCGCCTCCCTTTTCGGCGTCCTGGTTGCACTCATCAGAACAAAGCTACTCGCCGAATTCGTAGGTACAGCTGGACTCGGCCTACTTGCCCAGATTGGGAACTTTCTCAACGTCATGAGCGCTCTGGCGTCGCTGGGAATAGGTGTGGGGATGGCGAAGTATGTCGCTGAGTTTTCTTCCGAACGAGACTATCAGAGCCTGGCGAGACTCAAACGGAGCGGCATCGTACCGACATGGATTGCCAGCATCGTCGCAGTATTGTTGGCTTGGGGATTTAGCAGGAGAATAGCGGAATTACTGTTCGGACGGCCTGAGCTGGCGTGGGCCGTGATCGTCTCTGTACTGGCCGTGCCCGTGCTCGTACAGACCAGTTTCCATCTGGCCATTCTGCAGGGTCTGAAGCGAATGCGGCACTACGCCACTAGCAATGCGATTGGAGCCGCCGCGGGACTCGTTATTCTGGTTCCCCTCGTCTATTTCTTCAAGTGGAACGGCGCGGTCTTCCATCTTGTCGCCGCAGGGACTCTAGGTTTTCTCGTGATCAAAGTCATATCCAGGCGACTTGTGGTGGAGTACTTCAAGACGGCGTATGCGCACACTGACAACACGCTTCTTAAGGAACTCCTTGCGTACGGAGTCAGCAGTCTTGCAGTTGGCGCCCTTTATTGGGTGAACCTTCTGGCAATAAGAAGCGTGATTGTGCACAGATTGGGGGCCGACGCGAACGGATTGTACCAGGTTGCGGTGGGCATATCATTCCAGTACCTGATGCTGATCTTAGGTTCGATTTCAACCTATTGCTTCCCCAGGTTGAGCGAATTGAAGGAGAGCGGTTCCATCAGAGAGGAGCTGAGAGGATCCCTCAGGCTCACGATTCTCCTTGTAACCGGCTGCGCCTCCATGCTTCTGCTGCTGCGACACTGGCTGGTACCGCTTCTCTTTGCCGCGGAGTTTCAGCAAGCTGAAAGACTATTGCCGGTTCAGTTCATCGCTGATTTTCTCAAAGCGACGGCATGGATGCTTGGCATATGGTTGCTTCCGCAGGGACGACTCAGAGTGTGGGTGGGACTGGACGTCATAATGAATTCGGTTCTGATCGGGGCCTTTCTGTTTCTCTTGAGCAGAATGGTTCACCTGAACTCGTTGGCACTGATGGCGGCCCCGATTGCACATTGCTTCGCCTATCTGATACACTGTTGCCTGAATTACAGCTACGCTCGCAGGAGCATAGGTTTTTCCTTCGGTGGACCGCTGAGAAGATTGCTCATAACTTCGCTGGCGCTCATCATCGTCTGTGGCGCAATACCGTCTGGGAACGTGCTCTTCTCTCTGGGGGGTCTTCTCCTCGTTGCGCTCTGGGCTCGATTTTCCGTCAGTTCGCAGGAAGCGAGAGCCGCACTTGAGATAGTAAGAGGCAAATTGGCGGGGAAACGGAAAGAATAGAGGTGCTGCGGCAAGACTTTTGGCCGTCACGGAGTTGACGTATAGGCGTCTCATTAAACGGAAAGGACCGTGCGGGTGGAAGCTCTGCGGAACATCCAGGCGGAGAGAAAACTCTCCGTTCTTGTGCTCGTCACTACTTCTCTCCTGCTTGCGTGCGTTAAGTTGAGGCCTCTCCTGATAGTAGTGCTTGCGCTCGCGGGCGCCGCTTTCGTGGCCTTGCTCGTACTCCACCCCGTGGCAGTTGTGTGTGTTTTGGCATTTCTGGCATACGGTCACGTCTCCGCTGCTTTCGTGCCTGGGATATTCTCTGCGCTTCTTCTTGCGGCCTTCGTCGCGTGGGTTATACGTGCTCTGCTGACGTCGGAGTTGACCATTTCCGGAACGCGAGTGGACCTTGCACTTCTCTTGTATGTGTGTGCGCTTCTGCTTTCGATGCTCTTTTCGCCGACACCTGAGGCGGGAGGACCTCACCTTCTTCTAGTGGCGAAGTGGCTGATGTTTTATGCACTGCTCGTGAATATCGTGCGCAACGAAAGAGCGGCGGTCAAGGTGAGCATGTTCGTCCTCACGGGGGCTGTACTGAGTGGGGTGGTGGGACTGTGGGCGTTTTCCCAGGAGAGATTACTTGTCCGCTTGGGATCAGTGTTCAGAGCGTCGGGGCTGGCGGGCAATCCGAACGAGCTGGCTATTGTCATGATTACGGCCATGCCCATCTCCGCGTACATGATGGGCGTGGTGCGTGGAAAACTGATTAAAGCATGCCTCGTGGCTGCGATACTGATCCTGATCGGTGCCAATCTGGTGACGCTGGCAAGAACGGGCCTTCTGGGAATGTTGCTGGTGTTCCTTCTCATTGCAGTTCGTGAGAGGAGACATCGGTGGGTGAAAGTCGGGATTGCGCTCTTTGCGGTATTGCTTCCGCTTCTGATACCGCCCGAATTCTGGCTCAGACTTGCTGGTGGGAGTCTGTTCACTGGGGATTACTCCTCTCTTGTGCGAAGCGGAGCAATGAAAGCAGGATTGAGGATGTTTGCCGAGAATCCGATCACTGGCGTAGGTCTCGGCGCGTATCTGGAGAAGTCAACGCAATACGGGGACATAATATTCCCGCTCGTTGCTCACAACATGTTCCTGCATGTTCTAGCTGAAAACGGGATGGTCGGGCTTGCTGCCATGCTGTTTCTCATAGGTAGCTCCCTGCGCAACATGAGACTCGCG
>Ga0209636_10000023_pt1 | contig 117425 bp, 149 predicted proteins | sample DeeMarSWOR152_54_FD_187464 | JGI IMG/M metagenome (GOLD analysis project Ga0209636, IMG submission 187464) | Marine sediment microbial communities from White Oak River estuary, North Carolina - WOR-1-52-54 (SPAdes) (version 2) | ecosystem: Environmental > Aquatic > Marine > Intertidal zone >...
GAACCCATAACTGATGTTTGGCTAAATCATGCTACAACCCCCGTGCCATACGAACATAAAGGCATAATCATAGAAGGTCCAACTACAAATGAAGCAAACGAACAAGCCAACTATTATTGGAAGGTAGTATTCGATGAATGTGTCAACAGAGCCAGAGCTATCAATCCAAACATAGTTTTATTCACAGTAAACATGGGGCCAGATAGGATGCGTGAGCCGTTCATCTCAAATCCGTATCCAGACGGATCTGACATCGGTTATTCTATACATCGCTTTGCACATTGGGATATGGGAACATACTGGTATCAACTTTATAATGAGGGTAGATATGATGAAGCAAAAGCCGAGCTTGAATCATACTTCCTTACTAGGTTTATTGACTTCCATAATGCTGGGCACATAGTAGCAAATACAGAGTTTGGTGCTTACTATGGAGATCCAGAGTGGGAAAGAATTATAATAGACGAGTATGATATCTATTGGACGTATGGTGTGCCATTCCAACAGCATTGGTTCTATGGGCACGACCCAACACCAAGTGGCTTTGATTTAACGTATGGCGACCAATCGACTTTAAGTGAAGTAGGAAACGTTTGGGTTCAATACGGAGTTAGAGCTGGGAGCTAGAATAAAATAGAATCGAAAAATTTTTTAGTAAAAATTTAATTTAAACCAGATTCAAATTCTTATTAGGAGTAATATGAAACAAATTTCTTTTGGAATATTTTTAATTTCCTCTTTACTACTACTTGCCTTAACATATGCTGTGCATGTTGATGGAGTTTCTTTGTATTATTATACTGGTGAAAAGGTCGATGGAAATGTAACTATTGTACCAGTTGAAAATTCAGCAAACAAAACAATGACTAACTTTACGGATGGAAAATGGTCTGTTGATTTTGATATGATAACTGAAGATGTTGAATATCTCACATTCATTGCCGATGATAACGAGAAAATTGGTTACACACAAATTAAATTGGATAATGATAACCCAGCCAAAGTACCAGGATGTTCGATTCAAAACATTTCACTCTCTGGATATGCTATTGATGTTAACAATGGAAATCCGATAACTTCTGGAAATGTGAGAGTATCGATTGTAGAAACAGGTTACATGAATACAACATCTTTCTATGGTGAATGGAATATAGACTTTCATCCATGCTTAATAAGTGGCAATATATACACTCTTTATATCCTAATATCTGACAATACTGGTAAAACCGGAGAGATGTTTCAAAGTTATCCTGCCAGATGAAAATTTAAGAATATCTTATTATAAGTGAATGTTATGCGAGTAACTGTTCTTTTCAGTGGTGGAAAGGATTCTGTCAGGACTGTTCATTGGTGTTTGAAAAAAGGATACACTGTGAAGTATCTTGTAACTATGACACCAAAGAGAGAGGATTCTTGGATGTTTCATACTCCTAACATTAATTTCGCAGAGATGTCTGCTGAGGCGATAGGAATTCCAATAATAACGAAAGAAAGTTCTGGTATAAAAGAGAAAGAATTGGTTGATTTGAAGAATGTCTTAAAGATTTTAGACGTAGAAGCTATTGCTTGCGGTGGTATTTTCAGTGATTACCAAAAGAAGAGATTCGAGAAAATTTGTAAAGAATTGAAGCTTAAACTATTATCCCCTTTCTGGAATGTCGATCCTGAAAATTTTCTGAAAGAAATGGTAGAACTTGGGTTTGAAGTTTTGGTAATCGGAGTTTATGCCGAAGGTTTGGATGAAAGTTGGTTAGGAAGAAAAATAGATAAAAAAGCTTTGGAAGAATTGAAAAATTTGAATAAAAAGTTTGGCTTAAGTTTAGTTGGAGAGGGTGGGGAGTACGAGACTTTCGTTGTTGATGGTCCGATCTTCAAAAAAAGAATTGAAATAATCCAATCAAGAAAGGTTTGGGATAAAAAAACTCAGAGTGGATACTTTAAGATTAAGAAAGCAAGGTTAATCAACAAATAATTATTTTTCTTCCAAAAGTTTTTCTTGCATTTCCACATATTCTTTATGTTTTTCTTTAATCGTTTGTAAGGTCTTTATTATTCTTTCATGGTCTTTTTTTAATTCCTCTGGTACAGTCAACTTATTTTTAGTGAGATAATTATAGATTGCCTCGTATAAAGCATCTGCAGCCAAAACAGAACAATGAACTTTTATCGGTGGAACCTTACCAAGTTTTCCCAAGATATCTTCCTTTTTGAGTTTCAAAGCTTCTTCTAAAGGCTTCCCTTTTACCATCATGGTTATCATACTGCTGTTTGCAATAGCAACAATACATCCAAAGACTTCCATCTTTATATCATCAATTATATCCTTTCCTTGTTTGTTTTTCTTGACTTTAATGTAACATTTCATGACATCTCCACACAGAATATTACCAACCTCTCCCACACCATTAGGATTCTTTAACTTACCCAAACCTTTTGGGTTTTTAAAGTGTTTCATTACTTGAGGGGGGTAGGGACCGTAGCTTTTCATTCATTCACCTGAAATCTTCTTCTGATGTAACTTTAATTCCATTTCTTTTAAGTAAAGCAGTTGTGACTCCACTACCTTTAATAATCCTACCAGAAAAAGTCCCATCATAAATTTTCCCACAACCACAAGATGGACTCCTTTGTTTTAAAATCGCTTCTTTAACATCTAATAATTTTGCTAATTTTAAAACTTCCTCTGCACCTTTTATAAATTTTTCAGTAACATCTTCTCCTAATTTCGTTACAACTCTTGCTTTTCTATCAAGAACATCTTCACCTGATCCATCAACAATTTCATAAGATTGTCTTTTGAGACCACCTAAAATTTCAGGACATAGTGAGATAAGTATATCTTTTTTACCTAAATCTAAAACCTTTTCATTAAGTGCATCTGCCCCATTATATCTACACTTTATTCCCAATAAACAAGCACTTACTATCTTCATTTCCACCCACCTTTAAAAGGCGATATTTTTCTCAACTTATCAACGACCTCTGGTAGAACTTTTAGAACATAATCAACTTCTTCTTTTTTGTTATATTTTCCAAGAGTTAAACGCAAGGATCCATGCGCTTCTTCGTGTTTCAATCCTATTGCTAAGAGGACATGACTTGGTTCCAAAGAATCTGAAGAACAAGCAGAACCAGTAGAAGCGGCAATACCTTTAATATCCAATTTCATTATCAATGCTTCTCCCTCTATATAAGCAAAAGAAAAATTAATGTTGTTCGGGAGTCTTTTTGTTGGGTGACCGTTTAATCGTGAATCCTCTATTTTTGAGATTTCTTTGATCATTTTATCCCTGAATGCAATTTGTTTTTTAGCATCAGATTTCATCTCTTTTTTCTGGATTTCTACTGCCTTAGCAAAGCCAACTATACCAGCAACATTAACAGTTGATGATCTCAATCCAAACTCATGACCTCCACCATGTATCAAAGGCTCTATCTCAACACCATCCCTCACGTAAAGTCCTCCAACACCTTTAGGACCATACATCTTGTGCGCGTTAACAGTCAACAAATCTATGTTCATTCTTTTTATATCTATAGGGACTTTACCAAAAGCTTGAGTGGCATCGGAATGAAAATAAACTCCTTTTTCTCTACATAATTTTCCTATTCCTTCTATGTCTTGAATGACACCGATCTCGTTGTTACCGAATATTATTGAAACCAGAATAGTATCCTTTCTAATCGCATCCTCTAGTTTATTCAAATCTACCAGGCCATACTTATCGACAGGCAAATAAGTAATTTCAAAACCTTGTCTTTCTAACCAGTGTGCTGCTTCTAATACTGCATGATGTTCGATTGAAGAAACGATGAGATGTTTCCCTTTTTTTCTGTTAGCGAATGCAATACCTTTCAAAGCAAAGTTATCAGATTCAGTCGCACTACCAGTAAAGATTAACCTATTTGCGTTTCCATTCATCAGACTGGTGACCATCTCTCTAGACTCTTCCAGAACCTCCTTGGCTTCTCTACCCCAAGTATGTAGAGACATTGTATTCCCATAATTTTTAAGAAAGTAAGGTCTCATCGCTTTTAGAACTCTAGGATCAACAGGAGTTGTAGCTGCGTAATCCATGTAAACTCTCATGATAACACTTAGAATTATAACGGTGTTATATATATTTAAACTTAACTTACCAATAATCTCTTATGAAACCAGTCTGTGAAGTGGTAGTAACATCGGTTTTGCCCGCAATCAGATCGATAATGACTCGGGAGCTTTTGAATACTTATGAATTGAAACAGCAAGAAGTAGCTGATTTACTTGGAATAACTCAGCCTGCAGTATCACAGTACATTAGAGAATCAAGAGGAATGAAAGTCAAACTTCTGGAAAAACACCCTAAGATAATGAAGATGATTGACGATTTATCAAGAGATATGATCCATGAAAAAATAAAACCAAAAAAATTGCAACTGAGAATATGTGAGATTTGTAAGGCTGTAAGAAAGAATAGAGTGATATGTCATCTCCATGAGGAAATGTATCCTTCCATAGCTCCCTGTACTATATGTTCAGAATTTTAAGCTTTTGAACTAATTCTTGATTTCTCACGTTTAATCTTTTTCATCACACTGTAAACAATACCACCAAAAACTCCCACTAAAGTATTCATCATAGAAAGATAAGCATAGATGCTGAAAACCATAAAGATGGGAGTTACTTTTGACATCATACCAACAGCGGGAATACCTTGTAAGATATCCATTCCTCCAAACTCAACCTGTTGTTGATCTATCTCCTCAAAAGCTACTTCCTTGTAAGTATAGATCCCTTCAATCATAACATCGTACATCGAACTGCATTGAGACTGTACATCAGGTGATAGAAGTTGATACTGTTCATTCAAACTGGCTTTAAAGCCATCTGTGATCCGTTCAATCTGGGCTTTCTGAACGTTCTTAATGTCGGTTGCGTTAGGAATGAAACTACCGAGCAAGTTTAGATTGGATTCAGTTATCTTTTGATCATAAACCTGTAAATTCATCAATATCGCGAGAAAAACTCCTACACACAAGAATAAGTTCAATAAATTTAGACGAGTAGAAATCACAGAATATCCAGTCGCAAAATCATTCTTTTTTTTCTCAAAGGTTTTTTGCATCCACAGAACTCCAACAAACAAAGATACTGAAATGAATAATACGATTAAAGAAAAATTCAACAATATGAACGACACTAAGACGAAAATTATCTGAGAAACAATCACAACTCTAATATCCAATTTATCGAAGAAGTATGTGTAAACCACAAGACCAAAACTAATCAAAACGAGAAAAACGAGCGTATACCATATGGCATTATCCCAAAGATACTTTAAGCTCGTAAAAATCGCTGACCGCAAATCATTCTTTATCAACTCCTTAAGAAAAATATCCACGGCATCATACTGTAAGTCTATCACTGCAGTTAGACTCAGAGGAGAATAGAGAAGAAAGAACATCCCAACGAGGAAAAATATAGCCGGTAGAGAGGAAAGGATAATCCCTTCAGGTTTCATTTCTTACCCCTTTTAGGAAAGTAACTTGTTTTTTTCTTTTCTTCTCTTATTTTCTTCCAACTGTCTTTCAGTTTTTTATATCTTTCAGTGAATTTTTCCTTAATCCCTTCGATTTTCTGTTTCTGAGCATAAACCTTCTTTGGTGCATAACCTTCAGGGGTTGGCCAGAAAAGATAACCTAAGAATGCAGCACCTGCTCCTACCCCACCGATGACGACCCATTTACCCCAGCTCCACCAATCTCCCGCTACAACAGGTGCTTCCATTATTGCGGTTCTTGTTTGGTTGAGTAGACTTTCAATATCATCGAAAAGGTCGTAAGCTCCTTTATAATCATCACTATCCATAAGAGTAACAGCATTGTTTATCTTAATCCTCAACGAGTCCCACACAGCCTCTGCTTCTGATGTGTTGTATCCTTTTGCCTCTAAATTCTCAATTTCTTTTTCTAAATCATCCAATTGGGTTTGATAGTCTGACAAGCTCGAGTTAATCTCAGACTTCATTTCAGCGCCAGGAGTAACTGTCAATGTGAACGGTTTAAAGACTTCTTTACGTGAACTAGATGCATTGAATTTTCCATCATAATCATCAACTTTAGCATCATTAGGTATGGTGAAATTGACAGTGAAAGTACTCGTCTGTTCTTTTCCGATTACTTTTGATGGTGTAGGAATGTTGTACCAAGAAGAGTTTATGTAGAGTAACGATAGGGTAACAGTTTGACTTATAGTTTCATTTGTATTTTTTACTCCCACAGATTCAGTTTTGCTTTTACCTTGTTCTACTGAAACTGTATTTGGAGAGGATGTTATATCAAGATAGGGAGGTATTGTTGTACTAGTCGTTGTTGTACTAGTTGTTGTTCCTGTAGTTGCTGCTGTAGTTCCTGTAGCGTCTGATGAACTAGTAGTTGTTGTAGAACTCGCATTTTTATCTTCAATGTTTATCGTGATTTCAGTTATATCACCAAAATCAGGATCACTAGCAACAATTTTCATGTGTGAACAAGTTCTATCTATGGTAACATCGGCAACAGCAGTTATTTTCCATGAGAATTCACATGCTTCTGTTCCGTTTGGATCTATTGTCCTGGTATTAAGAACACGATCAAAGGTGAAAGATCTCTCACCTGGTGGCTGTTGTTTTAGCCAGTAACAATTACTGTGGTTGACGGCTATTGCTTGAATAGTGGCATAAGCACAGTTATCCATACTGAGATTTCCATCTGGGGCCCGCATACCATAGTTTATCACACTTATGTTGAAGTAAGTATAATGAGTAGTTCCCTCATCCAAATTTATGACCTTAGTTACAGGGGTGATGACCTCCATTTTTAGTCCTGTATTATTCACATAAAGATAATTATAAGACCCTGTTCCTGTTAGGAGAGACTGACTATTGTTCCATTGAACTGTTATTTTGGGGTGGTACCACCCACCTACTATACCAGTGGGAGTAGTAGCATTAACATAACATTTAACAGGAGTGCCATAACATAACCATCCATCAACACCGGGACTACTTGTTTGATTTATGTTTGTTAAGGTGTATTGTGGCCCTCCATGACTTTCGATTAAACTCGCAGAAGTAAAGTTTTTTATCCCAAGTTTTGTTATACCAAAACCAGCATCATTCAGATCAACTAGTTGAGTACCATTCACCAAGTAAACCCTAGTAACAAAAGTTATATTTTCTGATTGAGAAGGATTTCCAATTTGATTATCTCCATCTGCAGTGATTATGTTTTCTACTCGAACATCTAACTCATCTGTGAGGTTAACTTCTAAATTTAAAGTAAACGTCTTGTAAGGATAAGAAGAACTATTCAAGTTTGTATTGGTTGTATTGAAGAGAACCCAACCACTATAAACTCCATCATCGTTGCCTGTTAAAGTTGTGTTTATATAAAAGGTTATTGTCATAACTCCGCTAGTTCCTGGATTGATAGGATTAGATGGCCAATTACTCACAGAGAAAGTGATGTTTTTATCGTCATTAGTCAATGTGTAATTTGATGTTGTATTTACATACCATATTGGTAGACTACCTGTATTGTTATAAGTTATATCCATAGTCAAGGCAGAAGAGCCCAATCTGTTAAAACCTATATTTTCTTTGACCCCCCTTGTCACAGAGTTGAACGTATTGTTGATGACTAAGGTTCCTACACTAACATTGAATGAAATCGGAAGTCTGGTATTCCACCCTTCAGTATTATTGTACTTTATGTAACCTTCGTATTTACCATCTAAAATTTGCGTTTCAGGTATTGTCAGGTTAATTTTAACATCATAAGTATAATTACCTACTTCGCTTGAGTTGAAATCAAACCCATTTGTATAGTTCGTAGATATCCATGCAGTCTCATCCATCCATATGTAAGCCGTTACATTATAATAACTCAAAGGAATGCTAGAATTCGTCGTGTTTCTCATTGAGATGTTCCAGAAACCTTCATTATTACTGTTGAAAGGTCCAGAATATACCACATACTCTTCTCTTGTGGCACTAGTCGTGTTTGAATTAAAGAACTTATCTGTTGAACTTCCTATAAGATTTCCGGAAGGATCAGTCAAATATAAATTCCAATCAGTGATTTCTTTACCAGTTTCATCTGTCCACTCTATCTTTACCTTTAGTTTTTTTGTAAAATTGGGCACAAAAAGGTTTGTTATATCTTTACTAATGTTATCAGTATTCCAAACATCTACATGATATACTTCATGATATTCATTAACATTCATTAGAGCTCGATCATCTTCATTCGTGAGAGTGAAGCTTTCAGAACCTGTATTATTTGGACCGAAAACTCCAAAATTCAATGAAGTTTTACTCGTATTTAGAGTAGAGAAGTAAAGATTGCCTCGATAAGATGAACTAATGTTTCCATAAACCCTGAATTCCCACATTTCTGGGGAAGGGGGTAAGTCTATATCTATAATCTCTTCGTTTGATGAACCTCCTTTAATTGATTTCCCTCGTAAATTACCAGATTCATCGAACAAGAACAGATCAATATCATCAGTTAATTGAATCAATTTTACGGAAAACCCAGTTATATTTTCTGGTATTTCGCTAGTGTTGAAATAATAGGAATGATAAGAATCATTAACTTCCATAGTTCCTTTGAAGTATGCAGAATTGTCGGTTAAGTCGAATGTATTGTTTATAGAAAGTGGTACATCTATAGTAGCCAAAACGTTTGCCTTGTCAGATGCATTACCAACTCTTGTCAGTGTAAAGTAGCCAGAATATCTACCTGGAGGACAGTACAGATGAATGAATAGTATAAAATTCTCCACTTCACCTTTGTTCATTACAGAAGTATAATTCGTGTAAAAACCAGTTTGGTTTTGAATTACAAAACTAATGTTATTACTTCCAGCAAGATATTCTGGAAAACAAATTTGCCATGTATTCGGATAATTTCCTGATTCCCCATCTGTTTGAGTATAATCAGGATACAAACCAGTAGTTATGTTGTTTATATTAACCGTAATAGTGTTATTGTAAGATCCTACAAATATTATACTAGTTGTCCAGTTAAACTCAGTTATATTCGTGACATTGAAAAAATCATAAGTGCTGTTTATTACTCCTCCAAGAACGAAGTTAGGAATGAAGAATACGATAAATAAAAATAACAAAAAGAATAAAACCCAAACTACAGACTTATCCATCCTCTCACTAATATTTTCTATTCTATAATAATTTCTCTTTCTTAAAGAAAAAGCTTATGGGGTTAGTCTATTCCTATCACGGGGAAACATACAACATTCCCGAATATTTTTCATTCCTGTTATCGTCATGGTCAGTCTCTCTAGTCCTATTGACCATCCTGCGTGTGGTGGGGCACCGAACCTGAAGCAATTTATGTAATAATCAAAATTCTCTGGTTTTAAGCCAAATGCCTTTATCTGTTTTATTAATAGATCAGGAATATGAATCCGCTGAGTACCAGAAGCTATTTCTAAACCATTGTGAACTAAGTCGAATGCGCGACAAACCTTTGGATTATCCTTGTAAGGCATAGTATAGAATGTCTTGGCTTCAGTAGGCCAATCCTTCATAAAGAAGAAATCACCGAATATCTTTGAGAGCATTTCCTCTTGTAATTTTGAGAAGTCATTACCCCATTCTATCTTTTCTCCTCGTTTTTTTAGTTTTTCTATTGCTTCAGTATAAGTTATCCTTCTCAACGGTAATTTTGGTATCTTTATTTTTCTGTTTAATAGCTTCAATTCTTTCTTATTATTCTTTTTAACTGATTTTAACATATAAACGAAAACTCTCTCCAAGATTTTCATAACGTCTTCTTCATCTTTAACAAAACCCATCTCGATATCCATCTGTCTTATTTCATTCAAGTGTGTGGGTTTATTGAACTTCTCAGCTCTCCAAACTGGAACTACCATGAAGACCTTTCCAAAGGATACAGCACCCATCTGTTTGTACAATTGAGGACTCTGAGCCATATAAGCTTTCTTTTCAAAGTAAGGTATCTCGAACAAGTCTGCCCCACCCTCGCTCGCAGAAGAAATGATTGCAGGAGTCTGTATTTCGATAAAACCATTCTTAAGAAGATATTCTCTGAATGACCTTAATATCTCGTTTTGAATCTTGAAGATAGCCAGACTCTTCTCAGATCTAAAGTCCAAGTATCTCCAATCTAACCTAGTGTCTAATTCAGCAGGAGTTTTTAGACTAGGATCTAAAGGTAAAGGAGTCTCAGCCAGGTTGATGATTTCAATTTTCTTGGGTATTAATTCTTTTCCTCCAGGTGCTTTCTTGTTCTTCTTTAAAGTTCCAGTAACAGAAATAGCAGATTGTCTGGTTATATTATCTACTGAATCAAAAACTTCCTTAGAAACTTTTTTCTTATCTAAGGTGACTTGAATGTCTCCTGATGGAATGTGGAGTATGATGAACTTTATTCCACCTAAGTTTCTTATTTCTTGAGCCCAACCATTGATTTGCATAATAATCTTTTCCGTTTAATTGTTATAAATCTATAATTCCAAAAATATTTTAACCTTAAACCCGATGAACAGAGCTCAATTAGACCAATAATCTAATTTTCTCCTCAATAGCAAAAAACCTATCTTCTATCATAGAAAAACACCTTCTTTTTTAAAGAAGTTATTAAGAATAAATATTTGTATATAAAATTTTCATGTTTATGATGATGGATGATAAACCTTGGTTGAATAGAACTTTTCAGGATGGAATTCTATTTTATATGGATGTTAAATATATTTGTGACCATATTTGCAACATGCAGAAAGAACGTCTTTCAGATAACCCAGATACGTGGACACGTTCTAAAGAATACGCTATAGAAAGATTGCTTGATTCAGGTTTACACCCAGATAAAATTCATCCAATTAGTCTTGCATTGTATCCTGGAAAAGAAGAATTCTCTGTAACTGATGGAATAACACGATTGCGTGTATTTAGAAAAAGAGGTATTGAAAAAATTTTTGCAAGATTATATCATAGATAAGTCAAATTTTTAATTGCATAAAAAGTATTCTTTCCCAAAGAACAAAAACCTATCTATTACCTTATTTAAATTCTTAGCGAAATAGTAGATTTAAGGTTGAAACCTCAAATCCGATGAAGAGTGATGGGCGACTCGATAAAAGATGAAGAAAGCCTTATTACAGAGGAGAGGAAAATACTTTAACTAAATATTACCTGGTGTCGGTTCTCCGACAAACCATTCATTCTCTGAATTCACGTTTTCAAATGATTTCCTTTGCATGGACTGTCCATTCTTAGCCTCAATATCCCATAAAGATTCCCACGAAACAAAATCTATTTGTTCAAAACATTTCTTTAATATAACTAACCCATGTTTATTGTTCAAAGAAAATTTCGGGTCGATAACTATTGTTGTTATGGGTCCTAAAACACCTAACAACCTATCATCGGTCTTATTATCTGAAAGGAAATAATAATCTAAATTAATTTCTTCGTCTGTTGGATTGTATAGCTCGACGAACTCTTCCTCCTCATCCTTTCCAGAACAATCATAGTATACTTCTGAGATCACGATGGAATCCGCCTTTTTCTGTTCTGTGTCTAATCTATCTTCAAAATTCCATATCCTTTCGAATTCTTTCAAGTATTCTCTTGCTATGTCTTCATCGTGAATTATCAGTACATTCTCATCATTCTCTTCATTCGCAGATTTTGTTGGATTAAAAGAACCAGTTATCACAATCTTATTGTCTATGATGAATACCTTATGATGCATGGTATACTTGTTGTTGTCCAATTTGACATCTATTCCTTTCTCTTCAAGCCTTTGGTATTCTGACCATTCACTGATTCCCCTTTTTTCAAAAATACCTTTAATATCAACGCCTTCTTCGTGTTTAGTAATTAGAGCATCTCCGATATCATTGGAAGTGAAAGAAAATGTCATGAAGTAAATATTCTCTTTAGCCTCATTCAAAGCATTTATCACATGTTCACTACAAGAATCTTCTGGGCAAAAATAATTCTCTATCTTTTTTCCATTCAGATGGATTATTGGATATTTAACTTTTTCTCCAGAAGCAAATTTTTTATCCCAGAGCTCTTCGAACTCTGCTTCGTAATTCTCCGTCAAATACTTGGAATGGATTATTATCAAGTTATTGTTGTTGTAAAAATTTCCCCTCTCCGTTGGATTAAAAGAACCTGTTAGTATGACTTTATTATCGATTATACAGAACTTATTGTGCATCAGCCCTTCGGCATGTTCATTCTCTACAAAATTTAATCCTTCCACTTTTTCAGTGTTATCTTTGTCCATAACTAGCTTAACATCCTTTCCTTCCTTTAATCCGTCGATAACTCTATCTAAATCAAGGTCGTAAAAAGCACAATGCACTGACTCATCAGCATTTTTTATCAAGTCAACTAGATGGTCTTCACAATAGTTTTCTGGACAGAAATATACTGATGGAGATGCAGACGTTTCTTTTGGTACTATAAGGGTTATTCTTCCTAATTTATCACGTTCATTAACCAGTATGAACATGAACAGTAACAAACCGATTAATCCAACCTTTAATTTAGTTTTCATCTAATTCAATATTGAAAACGGCTCAAAAATATATATGCCCTTTCACAAAAATCTTTTATGATTCTGGAACTTGAGCTAATAATAAGATTGATTTTATCATTCATACTCACTGCAATCGTAGGTCTCGAAAGAGAGATAAGCCTTAAACCAGCAGGTTTTAGAACACATGTACTGGTTGGTCTGGGTTCGACTGTTTTCACGATATTATCGTTTTATGCATTCCCAGGTTCTGACCCAGCTCGATTGGCATCTTCCATCATTGTTGGCATAGGTTTCATTGGAGCAGGTACTATTATCAAAACAAGAGAAAAAATTATAGGTCTAACAACTGCAGCAACCCTTTGGATAACTTCTTCAATAGGCGTGGCTGTTGGTGCGGGGTTTTATTTGATTGCGGGTGTAGTTTCTATTCTCACTTATGTAATTTTGAAGTTGAGAATTTTAGAGAAAACGATTCGTTAATGGGTAAAAAAATACGCCCTGGGAGGGATTCGAACCCTCGACCTTCACCTTTCCTCCGTGAGGTGCATGCAGATCATCATGCCTTTGCATTCATCATGTTTGCTCTCATCATCGTTAGGAGGGTGCTATTCTATCCAAACTGAACTACCAGGGCTCTAGATACCTTTTCTAATATAATATATGTTAAACTAGAAATTAATTAACAAAAATCTATCTGATTCGGGTTAATAAAAAAATAAAAATAAAAACTTTACCATCGTTTCATTCTTTTGCTTTTACCTTCTTTTTGAATTTTATCGCATAAATTATAACAAAAGCTACTACCCACCAGATCACTATGTCTATTATGAGGTTAACGTAATTCCAAGTCGGTACTGGGTTCTGGACCACTGGAGTTAGATGGTATGCAAATGGAAATCCTCTGTTCATTGAACCAATTAACGGGCTGGAATAAAACCATGTTAGTCCAGTCATGATTATCGACATAACAAGTGCTGACAAGATTCTCTTATACATTTTTTTCACCCCTTCTTTATTATTTGTAGACCATTTTTAATCTTTATCTTTTCATGACAAAAATCTATCTGTCTCTGGATTGTTTCGAAGAAGGTTTTAAAAGAATCATTTTATTCTTGTTAAATTCATGACTTATGCAAAAAATAAATTTTTTTAATGATAACACTTAAAACTTAATTTCTTCATTGTTTGTCTTCATGGTCAACCCATACACAGATTCTGTTGATCGTATCTTTGTAAAACGAGATAGATATGACATAATTGCAAAAATATTAGATATAGCGAGGAAAGGTGCAAAAAAAACCAAAATATTGTACGGAGCAAACATGAGTTACAATCAACTCAAGCAATACTTATCCTTCCTTCTTGAAAAAAAATTGTTAATTTTGGTGCCTGAAAATCCGTCAGAAAAATACAGGACTACCCCTAAAGGCATTGAATATCTTGAGAGTTACAATGAATCAAAGACATTATTGACAATCTAGAATCCTTAAATTACATCAATGATACATAATTGTAAATTAAATATTAATTTAACATTAATGATGCAAAAAATATCAATAAATTTTAATTATATTAGAGAATTCATGGATGTTTGATGCAAAAATATAAATAAATTAAATCAAATAATACAAACCATGAAAACACGTGAAAGTAAAATCCTAATTCAGTTGTTAAAAAATAGTAAGTTAAGCGATAGGGAAATCGCTAAAAAACTCAAAACTTCTCAGTCCACAATAACTAGGACTAGACACAAGCTAGAAAAAAGATTTATTCAATCTTACACGATTGTCCCGAACCTATCAGAATTGGATATAGAATTGATAGCATTCACGTTTGGAAAGTGTTCAGCATCGACTCCTGAATGGATGAAAAAAGTCGAAGATTTCATAAGCGATCAACCAAACGTGGTATTCGCAGGATTCGGGGAAGGGATGGGAAAGACGGGTTTCGTGGTATCCTTCCATAAAGACTTTTCGGACTACACAGAATTCATGAGAAAATCCAGACTTGCATGTAAAGATCCCGGAATGACTCTTGAATCGTTCATTGTTTCAACAGATAAACTTATAAGGACTTTAGACATGTCAAAAGCTGTTGAATCCTTAATTGAGAAAGAAGAAAAAAATAACAATAAACGTAAATATTCAGAATACTATAAACGTAAATTAATGGATTCATAGCAAGATTCTAGAATAGGTCATCTTGTTTCCATACATTCCTCAAAACTGTTTATTTCTTCACCCAAAAATTCCTTCACATTTTCCATTTACACATTTACAAGATTTTGGTGCGAGACAAAAACATTCTCCACCCGGTGTCCACCATTGATAATCCTTGTTATAACAACCACAATTACAATCTCCAGTTTTACCAAAAACTAAACAATCAGAGTCAACTGTACATTTTTTACTATCTTCTGGAGAAGGGTTAGTTAAAATGAAAATCACTGAGAATATTGCTAAAAGCACGATTAAAATTATTAAACCACGACTTTCTTTCATATTCCCATTATCAATTATTAGATATAAAAACTATGTGTCTGAGAAAATTTTAATACAAAAATTCAACTTATTATAGTATAAGATGGTCGACTATTTCGCTTTGATACCAGAGCAATACTTAATACCTACTTTTTTAATCGGCACGGTACTTGAGATTCTAGTTAGTGGTTTCGTATTCAGGATGTCTTTAAAGGCTGTTGGTGCTCCTGTAACCTTACTCAAGGCTTTAACGTTCTCACTCATCATAAGGTCAATAACTCTGATAATAAACCTTTTTGTACCACCCTTATTCTATGGTCTGTATATAGTTGTGTTGAACGGACTCATATGGCTTTTATTAATAATGAAATTTTTTAAGATCAGTTTTATTAGAGCAATTTTAGTCGCTATAATTCAGGCGATCATAACCTTCGTCTTCATTTTTCTGGGTATACCCAACTTTATCCGTTCCTTGAAAGAAAATGTTTAAAGTTCTCGATAATATTATAGATTCAGGATTCCATGGAATTGATAGAAAAAATTGTCAAGATTTTGGAAAAAACTTACTATGGGGACGTTAGACTCGATAATAGTTATGCAACATCAATCAGTAAGAATAAAACTAAAGAAAACATGATCACTTCATCCTCAACAGGTTTGTGTATTCGTGTCATCTCTAATGATCAGTGGCATTACCTTGGTTTTAACAAGATGAATGAAGAAAGAATTTTAAACGAGACAAAAAAATTAGTTAGGAAGGTAGGAAATAAACCTTCAAATCTTATCCTACAAGATCCTTGGAAAATCGATAAGGAAATAAAAATCAAGAAAAATCCTGAAGAAATCGGTTTAGAAGAGAAGATGCAAACTATTAGGGTCATCTTCAAAAAATTGATGGAGAAAAAAAAGATAATCAATGCTGCAGCAGGATTAGCTCACGCAAAGAGTGAGACCATTTTTATGAACACTGAAGGATCTGTTCTTAGGCAAGTCTTACCTTTCTTTACTTTTTTGATGACAGCGATAGCAAAGGAAGGAAAGAGAGTTGAGGAAGATTTTTTCGTAAGATCGAGACAAGCTGGATATGAATTATTCAATTCCTTGGATTTGGATAAGAGGATTGATGAAGTAGTCAATGGTTCTATCGAATTGTTGAAGGCGAAAGTCTTGAAAGGAGGGAAGTATGATATCATCGCCGATCCTGATATATCTGGTATTATAGCTCATGAGAGTTTTGGACATGGATGTGAAGCGGATCAAGTCTTGAGGAATAGGTCATACCTTGCCAATTTGATGGGTAAAAAGATTATTTCTGAATTAGTCTCGTTACATGACAATAGCTCTTTAGAGGGTGAGAGGGGGTATTTTATTTTTGATGATGAAGGTGTAAAATCTAGTGATACCATCATAGTCAAGAATGGTGTTCTGAATCATTTCATGCATGATAGACAATCTGCGGCTTTTATGAACTCTGAGGTCACTGGAAATGCGAGGGCTCAAGATTTTTCAAGGAAAGTTTTTGTGAGGATGAGTAACACTTACATCGAGCCTGGTGAATGGAAACATGATGAGTTAATAGAGAATACTGAAAATGGGTTTTACCTGATAAAAGGATTAACTGGAATGGAAGATCCTTTAGGGGGCAACTTACAGGTAGTCACTCATAAGGCTATCGAGATAAAAAAAGGAAAGTTAGGTCAACTCTACAAGGGAGTTGGTATTACTGGTAAGGTCTTGGAGTTTCTCAGTAATGTCGATGCAGTAACTGATGATTTTCAGGTGAGAGGATCAGGCTGTGGGAAAGGACATGAGGATTACGTTACAGTTAGTTCTGGTGGTCCATACATGAGAATAAGAGAGGCGATAATTGGATGAAACCACCAAAAATTCCTAGGTTAGTTGTCGATGCATTCATTAAAAAGGATAACAAGTATTTAGCGATAAAAAGAGCAAGAGAAAGACCAGTTGAGAGAGGTTCATGGGAAACTCCTGGAGGAAGAGTAGACTTTGGAGAAAGAGTTAAAGATGCCTTGAAGAGAGAAATAAAAGAAGAATTAAACGTCAAAATAAAAATCAATAAATTTCTTGGATGGGGTGAGGGTTTAAAATGTCCTGGTAAAGGTGGGTTTATAATTCATAGATTTGTTCTCTATTTTGATTGTGAGATTGTCTCTGGAGAATTAAGGTGCGATGATTATGAGATATCTGAGTATAAATGGGTTACATGGAATGAATTCAAAAAATTGAGACCTTTGAGTACACCGATTAAAGATTTTTTCAAAAGATTTGGTTGATGTCATGAAAGAACTGATATTAAAAGAAGTAAAAAAATCTGCAAAAGAATATGAAGTCTATCTACAGAAAACTAAAGTCAATGAAATTCATTTACAGAAAAACAGAATCAACTTTTTCGATAAGACAAATAATAGTGGATACGGAATTCGTGTTAAAACCAAAGGTTTAGGCTTTAGTTCGAGTAATATTCTTTCAGATTCTACGATAAGACAAACCATAAAGAATGCCTTGACAAATTCTAGAATGACTAAAAAAGTCGACTTTACATTTCCTTCAAGTCGACCATCTAAAAAGGTAAAATGTATCGATAAAAAAATTAAAACAAACGGAGAAGAATCAATAAAAGAATATGCTGATTCACTTTTAAAATCAATTCCGTCAGATGTTTTAATTTCCTTCGGAAAGTTGAGGACTTACGACACTAATATACATATAATGAATTCTGAAGGTCTTGACTTAACTAGAGAAGAAACGACTTTCATGGTTGAACTGTCAATAATCGTAGAAAAGAATGGGAAAAAAGTTGAATACTGGCCACATGAATACAAGAGAAGGATTCAAGACTTACCTATTTCTAACATCGAAGAATGGATTAAGATTGCTCGAGATCAACTTTCTGCTACACAACCTAAAACTGAAAAAATGACAGTAATCTTTTCCCCAAATACAGTTCTAGATGGTCTTGGCTCAACTATCGGCTTTCACTGTACTGGAGCTGCAAAGTTAAACATGGTCTCCAAATTTTCTTCCGGAGAAAAAATTGCTTCTGATGATTTAACTATAATCAGTGACGGCTTGTATCCTTATGGACTAATGACGAGTAGTTTTGACGATGAGGGCATTCCACAAAGAAATAATTTGTTGATAAAGAACGGAGTTTTTAAGAAGCACATCTACGATCAATTCTTTGCTCTGAAAGATGGAACTAAATCTACTGGTAACGGTTTAAGACAAGGTAATACGTTATACGTTTTCGATGGAAAATACAATGGTTCTCCTATAAATCAAGTTTCAAATTTTCACATTGAACCCGGCAAAAAAAGTCATGATCAGCTTATCGAAGAAGTTAATCATGGTATTCTCGTTAAAAAGTTCAGTTGGCTGATCCCCAATGCAACGACTGGTCAATTTTCTTCTGAGATAAGGGCGGGGTATTACATCGATAACGGAGAAATAAATAAACCAATAAAGGGAGGATTGATTGTGGGTAATTTCTTCGATCTTGTGAAAAATATATCTGGAATATCTAATGAATCTGTAATCACTTCTGGTGGGACTATTCTCGCTGGTGTTTGTCCTTACATCAGGTTTGAAGACATTTATGTAGCAGGAAAATAATTTCAACATTTTTAAATCAAGATTTTCTATTTAGTATAAAAGGGAAGAGGGGAATTTTTTGTTTACTAGAAAAATTTTTCTTTTGGTAGCATTAGCATTTTTATCATTAACTTTTATCGGTGTTTATTTTGGCTTCACTGAAACTGGTAAGATAACAAAGGTTGGCGAAAAAGAAGAAACCACGATTCCAACAACTACTACACTTGAATCATCTACAACTTCTATAACTCAAGAAACGACTACTACATCAGAAACTACAACTACTACATCAGAAGAAGCAACATCCTCAACTACTACAACAGTACCATCAGCAGATCATGTTGTTTTCTCTGAAGTATTCTATGATACACCAGGAACTGAAACAGCTGAAGAGTGGATTGAACTTTATAACCCCACATCAGATCCTATCGATTTATCAGGCTTGACGATTGAAGATAATGGAGGTAGTTATCTCATCCCAAACGGAACAATTATTGCAGATAAAGAGTATTTAGTAATAGCAAGAAACGAAATAGGATTTGAAAACTTGTATGGATTTTTACCTGACCTTAGCGGCTTGAACCTCAAATTGGCTAATGGTGGGGATGAAATAAGACTTAAGGATGATAGTGAAGAAATAGACATGGTTGCATGGGGAAATTATGTTGATGGATGGGATTTAGAAGCTGAGGAGGGTGAATCTATTCTAAGAGACCTTTCATATAAAGATACTGACATTGACGATGATTGGATAATTAATACTGATCCAGATCCAGAACCAGGTGGACTTATTACTTCAGTAACTACATCAACTTCTACAACCACAACTCAAGAGACTACCACGACCACAACATCCTCAACTACTTCATCTACGAGTACGACTGAAGCTACGACTACTTCGACTACAGTTACTACAACCACTACAACTACCATAGAAGAGTCAACCACTACAACTACTATAACCACAACGACGACTATTCCTCCTTCTGGAACTTACATTGGAGAAATATATTATGAGGATCCTGAATGGGTTGAGATTATAAGTGATGTAGAAGTTAATATGACTGGTTGGACTCTAAGTGATGCGGTAAACACTGAATATTCATTCCCCTTAGGTTTCAATTTGTTGGGAAGTGTTAAGGTTCATACTGGGTATGGAAATGATAATTCAACAAATTTGTACTGGAACAGAAGTAAAGCCGTTTGGAACAATGATGGAGACACTGCAACTTTGAGAGATGATCAAGGAAGTATTGTACACCAGAAAAGTTATTGAATGATTATCAAATTAATCTTTTCTAAAACTAAATAATGTTCATGAGGTTAATTTCTGACAAAAAAATAAATCAATTCAGGAGCAAACTAGAAGAAAAAAACGTAGATATCGCACTATTCCTTACATCTGAACCTATTCATGACGTTAACATCGAATACTTCACAGGTTTTCAACAGACTCGTTTTTATTCTTTCAGTTGCTTGTTGATGACCCAAAATAACACGACTTTAATCGTCTCTTCCTTAAGCTACGATAGAGCAAAAGAACAAGCAGAAGCTGATGAGATAATCAATTTGGAAGATTATGACCACAGTCTAACAAGACTTTTAAGAGAAAAGTTAAAGGATATTGAATCAGTTGGTATAATTGAAAATATTTTTCCTCATAAACTCTCAAGAAAATTTCCTAAAATCAAGTTTCAAGATATTGGTGATATAATCCTTGAAATAAGGAGCATCAAAGAACCGAAAGAGATAGAGAGAATCAAGAAGGCATGTCGAATATCAAATTATGGTATAAAAGTTGTCGAGAAGAACCTCTCAAGAAAAATGACAGAAAAAGAATTGGCATTGACTTTACAGCAGGAATTAGTAAGAAAAGGGGCAGATGAATTATCGTTTCCGATGATTATAACATCTGGTAAAGGATCAGCTTTCATTCATCCTTATCCTTCCTTTTCAGACAAAAAAATAGAGAAGGGTTTAGGTTTGGTGGATTTTGGTATTAGATACAAGGGGTATTGTTCTGATGTTACTATTCCTTTCAATATTGGTAAACTCTCTGATAAACAAAAGGCTATAGTTAAGACAGTCAAAGAAGCGTATGAAAAAACGATTGAAAGTTTAAGTGTAGATATCCCAACTTGGAGAATTCATGATTTAGCTGAAGATGTGATAAAGAAGAATGGGTTCAAGTTTAAACACTCCCTTGGACATGGCTTAGGTATAGAGTTACACGATTTACCCTTATTATCTCCAAAGCCAAAGAATGAAGAAGATTTGAAGGATTGGAAAGAGATGAAATTGAAAGAAAATATGGTTTTCACTGTTGAACCTGGGGTTTATGAACCAGGAATAGGTGGTTGTAGATCAGAGAATGATGTATTGATGAGAAAAAGAGGACCTAAAATTTTAACTAATTCACGTCTGTTGATTATTGATTGAGTATTAAAGAAAAAGAGTAAAAAAGGAACCCAATAAACATCCAGCTGTTATGAATGGCATACCAGGATAATACTTCCCTTTCCTTCCCTGTATGAGTAAAAACAACAAAACTAAACTAACTACGATTGGAATCGCAAGAGTTTTCATGAACGCTATCTCTTTAGTGAGTTGACTAACCTTTATCAACCTTTCCATCACCACTCCAGAAAACATGAGTGGAAACGCAACGTCACCACTTCCCATTATCGCTTCTTCTACTTTAACTTTCTCACCTTTAACCCTTTTGTCTACCTTTATAGGACCTTTTCCTACTTTAACAGATTCTTTTAGAGGTATCAATAAACCAGTGAATATCTTACTCTTTATTTGAAAAGTTGCCATCTTTACCATATGCTTACTTCTCCAGACCGCATAGATATCGTAAGCAGAGATAGCTACCAACAAGAGTATCATCCAAGTCAAATCAAACAGAGGAACTAAAAGAACAGCCAATCCACTATACATTAACATTTCTATGATATTGTGAGCCAACTTGTTTGGTTTAAAAACCTTCATTATCGCTAAAGCAAACGCTATCAAATAAGCTAAATTAGGATCAATCAATACTCCTAAAGCAACAGAAATAGTCAAGAAAGAAGCTGAAAAGAACAACACTTTAACCCAATTGATTTTTTGAAATTTTATGAGAAGCAGTAATAGACCAGTCATCAAGAGGATAGAACTGATCATCCAAATGAAGGTCTGTGGACCATATAACTCAGGTCGAGGTCCAATAACAGTCTCACCATGTACGACTTCTGTCACTCCTTCAACAACTTGAACTTTAATATCTTTGTAGATTATGCTCAAACCTATAATCTGTGCGATGAAGAATAGAGTGACTAATACTATGACGATTTTTATGTCATATTTCATATCTCTTCTTTAGGAACGAGAAACTAAAAGATTATCTTTTAATGGGGCAGCCGGGATTTGAACCCGGGACCGCCAGCACCCCAAGCTGGAATCTTAGACCAAGCTCGACTACTGCCCCTCGACATCTGATACTTTAACTGCAAATATATTTAATATTGCTTCATTTTCTAAATAAAGTATGGAATTAGAAAACTACCTTAAACAAGAAGGAATCTGGTATAGATTCATCGAAAAACCTGAAACCATTCATACGGCAGATGCTGCAGAGAAAGCAGGAGTAGATTTGAAAAGACTGACCAAATCCCTAGTTTTATTAGATCAGGATAAAAACCCTATACTTGTTATAATTCCTGGTGACTGTAAGTTAAGTTTCAAAAAAGTTAAAGAAGCAATGGGTGCCAAAAAAATTAGACTAGTTCCGTTCGAAGAGGCAGAAAATTACTCTGGATACTTGCCTGGAGCAACTCCCATGGTCTATCATAAAGTTAAAATGACAGTAATCATCGATGAGAAATTGACTAAATATGATTCAATTTTTGGTGGCGGTGGAGATAGAACTAAGTTATTAGAATTGAAAACAAATGATGTCATCAGGCTGAACAACGGATTGGTAGCAGATATTACTGAATAATTTTTCATATGATTTAAAAATCTATATCTATCGACCAAAACAAATCTTTAATATATGCGTGGAATTATCGTTGGTAGAACAGAAAAAGACACGAAAGACTATGGTATAAAGTGTACGGGTTATATAGGTAAGCATATCGTGGGAAAAGGAGAAGAAACCCACCTAACGAATAAAATTCATCTTGATTTATTGAGACCACATGTCATCCTAGTCTGCGGTAAACGAGGTTCTGGAAAAAGTTATTCTGGTGGGGTTATCATGGAAGAGTTAGCACTGTTACCTCAAGAATTCAGGAATAACTTAACTACAGTAGTCATCGACACTATGGGTATTTATTGGAGCACAAAAATGCCGAATGAAGGTCAAGTAGTTCTCCTTGATAAATGGGGGATGAAACCACAAAGCTTGGAAGACAAGACTAAAGTATACGTTCCTTTCAAGCAGAAAAAATCGTTCGAAGAAGCAGAAATACCAGTAGATTTTGGAATTTCCATTCCTCCATACGAATTCACTGCTGAAGAATGGACTTTAGCCTTTAATCTACCCATGACCAATCCTATAGCCGTAGGTCTACAAAAAGTCATTAATGAATTGAAAGACAGGGAAGAAAAATTTCTGATAGATGATTTAATTTCTAAGATAAAAGATGACAGAGTTATTGACACACATACCAAATCGGCATTAGAAAACATGCTCACTGTCGCTGATGAATGGGGTGTTTTCGGAGAAAAGGGAATAAAGATTGAAGAGATCATGAAGCCTGGTATGATAAACGTTTTCGATGTGTCTCGTTTGAGAGCAACTGAAGCTTGGTCTGTTCGTAATCTACTAGTAGCTTTGATAGCAAGAGAGATATACGATCAAAGAGTTTTAGCGAGAAAACAGGAAGAACTTGCAAAAATTGGGGAGATAGATCTCAAAGAGAGAAAACCAATGGTATGGCTGATGATTGACGAAGCACATCAATTCATCCCATCAGATATAGCGACAGTCTCAACCAATCCTTTATTAACCATAGTAAAACAAGGTAGGGAACCAGGCATATCATTCGTCCCAATGACTCAGATGCCGAATAAACTTCACCAGGATGTTATCTCTCAGTGTGATATGGTTATTTCTCACAGATTAACTTCTAAGAATGATTTAGATGCTTTGCATGCTGTTATGCAGACTTATCTGATAAAAGATTTGTGGAAATACATCGATTCCTTACCAAAGTGGCTTGGTTCTGCTATAATACTAGATGATAATTCGGAGAGAATCTATACAATTCAGGTGAGACCAAGATATTCATGGCATGCAGGAGAATCTGCGATTGCTATAACTTCTTAACAAAAAATCATTAACCTAACAGAATTACTTGGAGAAGTGGTTATTATAGTATGAGTACCATCTGCATAACCAGTCGTAGAATCGACGAGTACTATTGATTCATGTCCACTTATTGTATAAGTCGAACTACCAGCTTCTTCAAATGCACTAGTACGATCAGTATTATCTACGATTATCTTCAAATCTGTATCAGATGCGTCATTAACTATATCATCTGTTCCATCATTCGAAACAACTAAAGTGATATTCTGATTACTACAAGAAGCATCTAGAACAGAAATAGTCTTTGACATCTTTTGTGTCAACATTCCACTCATGAATACGTAAGCTGACCCGGCCAGGCCTATAGTTATCATCAATAGAAGTATTATTGCTACTACTGTAGACTGAGCTTTCATAAAAACCTAAAAATTAATTATGCTTCGTATAAGATAACCCTTTCTATCAGGAAATAAAAATAAAAGAAAAAAATCAGGGAAGGAAAATTTTAGGACCCTGAGTTTCTATCTTCCCTGTTTGTACCAGCCTTTCTTTGATCCTCTCGTATCGATCAGGGTGGATGTTCAATAGAGTGGCCATCTTCATTATTCTATTCTCATACACGAATCCACCGCTCTTCTCGTTTTCCTTCTTTATCAGATTGAATATTACATCTTCAACTTTTACCATAATTTCACCTCTTTTCAATTCCCAAAAAAAAGAAAAAGGGAGGGGGTGTTCATCCCTTAAGCATTATCTTATGATGTCGATACCGAGAGTTTGACTCATCTCCCGTACGACGGGTTTTTCATACGATACCGGGCCAAGTATATAGGGTGATTGGACTCCGGTTATGATTGTTATCACTTGTACTTTACCAGAGAACTCCGGTAGGATTCTTGCTCCCCAGATTACTTGAGCAGATGGATCTAAGTATTGGGAAACTGTCTCTCCGATATGGTTTACTTCGTCTAGTTTCAGGTCGTTACCACCTGTTATATGAATTAATGCTCCCTTCGCTCCTGTGTAGTCCACTTCCAACAATGGATTGTTCAAAGCTTTCGTAACAGCATCTAAGGCTCTATCAGAGTTATTACTCTCACCTATACCCAAAGCAGCTACTCCACCAGTATGCATTATAGATCTCACATCGGCATAGTCTACGTTAACTAACGAAGGTAATGTGATCGTTTCAGTTATTCCCTTAACCATACTCGCGATTAGTTCGTCCGCCACACCAAATGCTTGTTGTATCGGCAACTCACCTGCATACTTCAACAATCTATCATTCTCTATTACGATGACAGTGTCAGCGACTTGTCTTAGCTTTGCTAATCCTTCTTCTGCTTTTGCTATCCTAGCACCTTCAATCTTGAAGGGCATCGTTACGACTCCAATTACTATGGCATTCATAGATTTTGCCATTTCAGCGACCACTGGTGCCCCTCCTGTTCCTGTACCTCCACCTTCACCACAGCAAACAAAGACTAAATCTGCACCTTCCATTCCTTCTTTAATATCATTTCTTGCTTCTTCAGCACATTTTCTACCAATTTCAGGATACCCTCCTGCTCCTAGACCTTTTGTTAACTCTTTCCCGATTAGTATTTTTTTATCAGCCTTTCCTACTGTCAGATGTTTTGCATCGGTATTGATAGAAATTGTATTGGCGCCTTCAACTCCCATATCTGATAATCTTGTTATCGTATTCTGACCTGCTCCACCTACCCCGAAAACCACTATTCTCGCTTTCTTGACAGAGAAACCAAACTCCTCCTCAGCTTGTTTGAAATAATCTATATTGGTTTTTGTAAAACCGGAATTAGATTGTAATTTGAATCTATCCGCGGGCAAATCCGAAGTCTCATCTTTAAATGTTTTTTGTAAAACATTTTGAATTATCGTGTTCATTTCCACTTCCTCCTATTCCTTTAAACCTATATTTTGTTTCGTCGAATTTTTTTTAAATCATCGACTCTATTATTATTTTAGAAATAGGAGTTCGTATAGAATTCCTGAGTTAGACCCAATTAAGAGTACCGAAACGTATATAGAATTAGACCCGATTGTATATTTCTTTAGTTGTATTTAAATCTATTTATTATACTATAAGACCTATTTTTCTTTTGGAGCTTCCTGTGGACTAACCTTTGTTTCCTATGGATTTCCTGTGGAACTTTTATTGAATTTTTCTCTACAAAAGTCTGAAATCTTCCTTTATCGTGTTTAAAATAACTCGAGTATTCGTTCTTTCAATAAACTCCATTACCAATATTTTTTTAATGAATTTATTTAGTTCCCCTCTCGTCTTGAATTTTGCTAAAACTATGGCATCAGTCGTTCCTGTAACATCATATACTGCCAGGACATTCTTAGATTTTGCTATTTCTTGTTCCACTTCTATTAATTTTCCTTTAGATATAGTCAATTCTATTATGGCAGCTAAATCATAACCTAGTTTCTCGTGATCAAAAACAGCAGTATAATGTTTTATTACCCCCTCATTTTGAAGATCTTTTACTCTAGTTAGTACAGTATTTGTTGATATACCAATATTCTGTGCCATCTGTCTGTAGGACAAACGTGCATTTGAAGCAAGTAATTTCATTATTTTAACATTTGTTTCGTCAAAGGACATTTTATACCACCCCTTTTTAACATTTATTATAATTTTTTATTATTTTTTTAATATTTATATAATTTTCTATCATTAACATTTATATATTTACTAAATTAATCAATTTTATTGAAAAAATGTAAAATGATTACATGAAAGAAATATGGGAATGCCCCAAATGTGGTAGAAAGTTTGAAAAAAAGGAAAATGGGATGACACATGAATTTGGATATGAGAATGAGATTGTTGATAAGTTATGCAGGAATACTCAAAGAAGACGAATTTGAGTTTTTTGTTAATAAATATAGTGAAGATAGATGGTAGTCATATATTCGACGCATTCATAGATTATAAAACCAATGATTGGAATCAATACTGTTTGTATGTGACCCCATGGGAGATTATGAAATATCACGACTATTGATCGAGCACTTTTTCTTTCCACCTAGTAAATGTAGGATCGTAAACCTTTTTATAAGCTTCCTGCATATTATCCAATTCATCTTTGCTTGGATTACCATTTAAAAGAAGAAAAAACCAACGATTTCCAGAACTATCACGATAAGCTAGTTCTGCCTTTGGGCAAGGTATCTTAACTTCGGATTCCATCTCTCTTAGCGTTTGATCTAACAATTCAAATTTTCTAATTCTAATATATCTACGTAATGTAAACCAAGTGATAATTTCTGATATTACATTACCTTTTCCATCTCCATCTCTCAATAAGTTTGGATGAAAATATTTATTTAAGCGTTTTAGCTCGTATTTAGGCTCATATTTACGCATAAGAAACTATTTAACAATAAAGAATTTAAATCGATTAAAATCATATGAAATTCAAGTACACCGATGGGAAGTTGACTGGTATTTAGCTCGTTAAGAATCGAGATTAACAACATAAATATTCCTAAACAATAAATTACCATATGACTGAGAAATCAGATTATTGGAAAATAGATAAAAAGTTAGTTGAACATGTTGCAAAAATAGCTAGAATTAATTTAACTAAACAAGAAATCGAAAAATTTTCTAAACAGTTAGAGAATATCCTACAAGCCTTTAAAGAAATTGATGAAGTCGATACTTCTGGAGTAGAACCCAGTTTTCATCCTCAAGAATTGAAGAATGTTTGGCGGGAAGATAAGGCAGAACTATGGAAATGGAATCCTTTGGAAAATACCAAACATAAAGAGAAAAAATACTTCAAAGGACCGAAGATCGTATGAAAGAAGAAATTCTGAAAAAAGCTAAGGAAATTGATAAAAAGTTTAACGTATTCGTCACTATTGCTGACAAGGTTGAAAAAACTGTGAAGGGAAAGCTTAATGGTATAGCGATTTCTATTAAAGACAACATCTGTACTAAAGGTATGCAATCAACTGCTGGTTCTAAGATTCTTGAAGCTTATATCCCACCTTTTGATGCTACTGTAGTTGAAAAATGTAGGAAAGAGGGGGCATTCGTTATCGGTAAAACTATCCAAGACGAGTTCGGTTTTGGTACCTTTTCCATTAACACAGATTATACCATTCCAAAGAATCCTATCGACCCTGAACGTAGTTGTGGTGGAAGTTCGGGCGGCTCTGCTGGTTTAACCACTGCAGCTGACTTTCCACACATCTCAATCGCTGAAAGCACAGGTGGTAGCATATCTTGTCCAGCCTCCTTCTGTGGTGTAGTTGGTCTTACCCCAACATATGGTCGTGTTTCACGATGGGGATTGATAGATTATGCCAACAGTTTGGATAAGATTGGACCTATCGGTAAGACTGTGAAAGATACTGCCCTACTTTTATCAGTAATTGCCGGTCCTGATAAGTATGATTCTACTGTTTTGAAATTGAAAGAAGAATATTTTACTAAATACTTGAAAAATTCTGTAAAGGGAATTAAGATCGGTGTACCAAAGGAGTATTTTGGAGAAGGTGTAGATGAGAAAATTAAGAAACTTGTTTGGGAAGCGATTAAAAAACTAGAAAGTTTGGGAGCTAGTTATAAAGAAGTTTCTTTACCTCATACCAAGTATGCCCTATCTTCCTATTATATAATAGCTATGACTGAAGCTTCTACTAACCTAGCTAAGTTATGTGGAATGCGTTATGGATTACATCTACCCCTTAAAGGAAATTATGATGCTTATTTCTCTGAAGTTCGAAAACAAGGATTTACTGAAGAAGCAAAAAGAAGAATAATATTGGGTACATATGCGAGAATGGCTGGGTTCAGAGAAGCCTACTACTTGAAAGCATTGAAGGTAAGAACAAGGGTCATTCAAGATTTTAAAAAAGCCTTTAAGGATTATGATGTGTTAATCGCTCCGACCATGCCAGTCATTGCTCCCAAGTTCGATGAGATTGCTAAGCTAGAACCAATACAACATTACATGATGGATATTCTTACTGTTGGACCAAACCTCGCTGGTATACCTATGATATCTGTTCCTTGTGGATTTGTGGACAAGTTGCCTGTGGGTTTGCATATAATGGGTGACCATCTCCAGGAAGGTAAGATTATCCAGGTTGCTCATACTTTCGAGGTGAATAGATGAAAGCTAAGATGGGTTTAGAGATTCATGTTCACCTATTGACGAAGAGTAAATTTTTCTGTAGTTGTCCTACTGATTACGAGAATAAAGAACCCAATGAGAATACTTGCCCGATTTGTACTGGATTTCCTGGTAATAAACCAAAAGTAAATAAAAGAGTGATAGATTCAGCTATAATGGTTGCTAAAGCTTTAAATTGTAAGATAAATTCGGATATGTTCTTTTCAAGAAAATCTTATTTCTATCCAGACATGCCTAAAAACTTTCAGATAAGTCAGTATGAAATTCCCTTAGCAATTAAAGGTTATTTGGAAATTACTAACAAGAAAATTGGGATAACGAGAGTACATATGGAGGAAGATCCTGCCAAGCTTGTTCATGTTGGTGGCGATATAACATCAGCTAAATACGTTTTGGTTGATTACAATCGGTCTGGTATTCCACTAATAGAGATAGTGACAGATCCAGATTTTGAAACGACAAAGGAAGTCAGAGAATTCTTAACAAAATTATCCTCGATACTTGAACATCTGGAAGTTTACGATGCCACTAAAGAGGCCGCTCTGAGGGTAGATGCTAACGTTTCAATAGATGGTGGAGAAAGGGTTGAGATAAAAAACATAACTGGGTTCAAGAATGTTGAGAAGGCTTTAAACTACGAGATAGTGAGACAGGAAAGTCGAAGAAAGATGGGAATGGAAGTCGTGAGAGAGACGAGACATTTCGATGCTGAGACTAAATCAACAGCAACTCTGAGAAAGAAGGAATTCGAGGAAGATTATGGTTATATTTTTGAACCAGACTTAACGAAGATTGAGATTTCTGAAGGATGGTTAAAAGAACTACAGAAAGAGATGCCTGAATTACCTGACCAGAGAATTCAAAGGTTAGTAAAGGATTATGGAGTCAATAAGTATCAAGCAAAGGTTGTTGTTTATACGGATAAGGCCTTAGCAGACTTCTTTGAGGATTGTTGTAAAATCTATAAAAAACCTGAGGAAATTATTAAATGGATTATTACCGACCTCCTAAAATCCTTGAATTGGAATAAGATTACGATAAGAGAATCAAAGGTTAAACCAAAAACTTTCATAGAATTGTTGAAATTGATTGATACCGGAAAAATAACAGGAAGGTTGGGAAAAGAAGTAATTAAAGAATACGTTGCGACTGGCAAATCACCTAAAGAAATCGTTGAAAAGAAAGGATTGACGTTGATAGAAAAAGATAAATTAATTAAAGTGGTAAAAGAGGTAATTAAAAAAAATCCACAAGCGGTTGAAGATTATAAGAAAGGAAAAGAAAAAGCAATCGAATATTTGGTCGGTCAAATCTTAAGAAAGATTAAAGCTCGTGCCGATCCTAACAAAATTAGAAAATTAATAAAGGAGTTAATTTAATATATGCCCGAGTAGCTTAGTAGGTAGGTGGATAGGTTTGACAAAGTTGGGCTTATCCAGTCTAAAGCACCTGGCTGTTAAATTCCGTATATAGAAACCAGGGGGTCACAGGTTCGAGTCCTGTCTCGGGCGTTATTGCTGAATCGCACATCCCTTACAAAAAAGTTCTTAAAGTGGCTTCTGGGTGCTTCTTTTCGTCTTCGGGATGTGAAGTTGTATTACACATCTAGATCAGGGCGTTATTGCATAACCGCAAAGCCATTCTACATAAGGATACTTCCATTATTTCCGAAAATTTTGCGGTGTTGTGAGACAACTGCAAGTCCGTAACAATGGCGTTGTGATATGGAGTTTTTCTTATTAGTAAAATTTCTAACGCACTTTTAGAAAGAGCAAAGTTTTAAGAAATTGAAAAATAACTAAGTAGCATGCGGTCAGATTTGTATTTAAGAATCTTAATAGTCTCAGTCTCGATTATACTTGCTATAGGGTCTATTGAAATAATAAAGTACATCGAAAAAACACAACTAATAAGAATACCAATTTTCGAAGGTCAGTTAACTGTTTTCCCGGAAATTAAGGAATTTACAGTTAACGTAGATATAAATCCTGGCTACTTTACCTCAATAGGAAGAGTTTATGTATATTACTACTCACCGTATGCAGAATATTTTGAAACTTTTGAGGTAGAAATGTCGTTAGACAAGATTCATTGGGTAAAAGTGCCTTTTTACTCTTCACTACGCAATATAGAAGATTACGGCAATTTTGCCGATTTAGGTTATAAGGAGTTAGACAAACCCATAATAGAAATCTATGGAAAAAGTTTTATTCCTCCACAAAATCTAACAATACCCATACCCAATGTTACAGATGAGGAAGTTAAGAATAGTATTCAAGGTCATGGAATAATTAAAAGAGAGACTACACCACGTGATGAAGCCATAAGATTTCTTGCAGAAGTATCTTTGTTTGGTGCTATTTTTGGAGTTTTAAATTCATTCATTCCGGTCCGTTTTAAGAGTATTCATAAACGAAAAGAAGAAAAATTCAGAAATTAGCTGCATAAGATGGATAAAAAAATTGTCTATGTCTTGGAGATTTTTCTCATAGTGATCATTCCATTGTTGACTGTCGGTTTTGACTTTTTTGAAAATACTAAATTATACAAATCTATTTTTCATTTTGATAGGATTGAAAAAGCTATAGGTAGATGGTCTACTAATTACGGGCCACCTGTTAGAGGGTTTATAAATAGAGAATACGAGAGAGAAGAATTCAATGATCTATGGTATCTAATTAGAACAAACACCTATATTGAACTCCCAGATAGAAAACCTTATTGGATTTCTCGCATTGCAATTGAAAATGCTCCTTATGTTAGACTTCCACCTAACGATACTGAGGTTCCTATAGTTCCTGATAGCGTCCCAGTTTTTGTTGGATATTGTCCTGAATATGAACTTGTACAGGGAATTTGTAAGAAGGAAGATGCGGTAATGGTAGGTACTATTGAAGATATAAAAAGATGGTATCACGAAAAACAACGAAAGATTAGAGTTAGTATAAATCTATTCATTACATTAATATCGATTCTTATGGGGTTGATTACACTTAGTGCAAATAAGATACGCAGTAAAACTTCTGAGATGTCTCCAAAGAAAAAAAGCACAATGAAGAAAGTTAAAAAACGGACCACTAAAAGAAAAAAGAAGTAGCTTTAACTTTAGACATTGTCGCTAACCAATTCCCAAAGTTTCTGTTGTAACTTTCATCACAACTCTACCCCTCCGAAACTCGAATATAATTAAGTTCACAATAATTCAATAACGGAAATAATCTTAATTTACTATAAATGATCAGTTTGATCTTCTCTACGTTGATTCTCCCAAGACAATATTTCAGCAGCAGAGATGTATATTACCCCTATATCTCTATAGTCAGAATGAGTAAGGGGATAGGGTAAAGGAAGTTCCCCTCTTTTCATTTTTTGAAATCTTTCACTATTTGCCAATTTATCTGCAATTAAGTTCCCTATTTCGTCAAACTCTTCAGATACTTCATTTGTTGGTTCCGCAAGCCGTTCCATATCATCATATATTTCTTTCCCTTCAGCTTCGGCTATTATTCTACGTATAAAAAAATATCTGTGATTTAGATAGTGTAATGTTCTTTTATTGTCTAATCTATGGGATAGAAGAATTTCTTTCCTCAATTCTTCAAAACCGTATTTTTCATCAGCTTCCATCACTATAGATAATGCATATGGAAATAAACTGAGATTTTCATAATCTTTTTTTAGTTCTCTTAAGCTTTCATCAGAATTTTTGAAAAATTCGTGTGGATGATTATTCTCTCTATCTTTACAATAGTCATATGCTTCTACAAACTTTTGGATCATATTTTGGCTCATTAAATCATAAAATTAAAGAAAAGTAAATTTTTTATTTTTATCATTCTTCATCACAACTCTACCCTTCCGAAACTTGGAAACCCCTACTGAAAGAATTTTAATTCTTTTGGATATACCCTTGTTAATGCTGATTCAATAATCGAGAACATACCGTTGCTCCTAGGAGATATTAAACATGAAACATTCTTATCAATGTCAAATATAGCATAATGTAAGTAATCTGCATCTCCGAGAAGAGTATCTACAATTTCATAACTTTTTCTTTTATCAGCATCAGGAATTTTTTTGATTCTTTCTACCCATTCCTTCGCAGTTGCAAATGGTGAATCAGATTTACTAAACTCCTCGTTTTCCGATTTTTTCCCTACAAAACTTATTTCTGCTTTATTACCAAATAGATTTATATCCCATCCAAAGTCTAAGTACAAATCTCGCTTTTTCAACCCATCAAAAGTTGAATATACTGTATAAATAAAAGGATCGACAAGGAGATAATAATCATCCATATTGATATGATGTGGCCAATCCCATGGGATTCTACTAATTAAAAACAATTTTTTACCCGATGGGAATGATTTGACAGCTCTTTCAATTTCATCTTGTCTGTACCAATCTAAAGTTGGATTAGAACCAAGAATCTTTATAAATTCTTTAAACTTTTTCTGGAGTTCGGAAAACTGTGAAACTTCGTATCTCCAATCTTCTTTACGGTGATTTATTTCTCGTTGATTTATTTCTATATATTCATTCAACCTATCTTCAAACATCCTATCAAAATATTCTATTGCTATCATACTTCTCCCTTAAAAAAGAGACAAGTTAAATATTTGAATCTTCATCACAACCCTACCCCTCCGAAACTCGGATATAATTTACTTCACAATAAATCAGTAATGGAAAAATTGGCAGAATACCTGCCTACGATGGATGTGCGGTTGCGCTTGCCAACTTGTCTCGGGCGTTACGGCACTACCGTATGTCCCTAACTTATTCTAAGAACAAATTCTATCTATAGGTATTTTCTAAAAATCATTTTTTACAATACTTAGAACATTTCTTACATAATCCATTATTTCGATAAGCTTGACTTTGAGAAATAGGCTTCAAACATTTCTTACAAAGAGGCATTCCTTATCTCCTTTCCATTATTTCTCTTTTCCATGAAGCCATTCTATTCTTTATTGGATCGATTATAATCCAAAAAGGTATTTTTGGTTTAACAAATTTTCTCTGTGCCTCTCTGCAATGTCTGCACAACCAAAGGCCTTCAATCCCTCTAAGATACGAATCGTAGTTTCCACACCTTTCACAATATCCTTTAAGACTTGGCATTTCATCATCGCCATATTTACAAAATAAAACCCTCTATGAAGAGGGCTTAACAAAAGTTCTAAATTTTTCAGCGACTCCGCTGTTTACTGTTTTCATCTCTTCTATTACTTTATTCTTAATTTCTGAGGTTGCCACCGCTCCTTTTTTCGCTTTTTCTTTTGCCCATTCTGTTACTTTTGAAGCTACTGTCTTAGCGTTGTTTTCAGATGCACCTGCTTTCATTAATGAAGTCTTAAGTTTTTCTTCATTATAATCTTCTGTTCCACCATCTTTCTTTTTAACCTTAAATTCAGCCATTTTTTCACCCCCATTCATGATAATCCTAAAGTTTGTTTTTCTATCTCATTGTTACAAGATGCACATACCTTTTTCCAAACCCAATGATCATCCTTTTTTTCTGTAGAATAAGTTATACTTCTGCTACGACAATCTACACATCTGCCATTTTCATCTGTTCCATTCAATTCTTTCGTCATTTTCAACTACCTTAACAATTCCCAAACATGTCGAAACATCAATTCAGGAGAAACAAGAACCATCCTTTTAATCAGAATTCCTAAATTCTCCCGAAAATCTAATATTTTCCCATTATTGTAATAAATATACGGTATTTTAAATTTATAAGTTTTAAAAAATAATTTTTTATTAAAATAAGACAAATAGTGACGATTTATTTTATTATCTACAGTTTTCTAACTCCTTTATTGAAAGAATGGAGATGGGAGAACTGAATAATAGAATAAAGAAACGATTAGATGATGATAGAATGAAAAATCTGGAGAAAGCAATTGGTAGAGCAATAAAGGTGGTCATATATTAGTTCAACAATAACGAAGAAAAGTTTGCTCTCCAAAATGTCAAAGGCGGATTTGGAGAAAATCGCTAGAATTGAGAAGATTTCTAAGGAAGGGACTAAGGAAGACTTGAGAAAAAGACTGGCAAAGAAAGTACGTCTTAAAAATATAAGGAAGTACTATTCTGCCTTCGTTATGAAAGGTAAAGCCAGTATCCTTAATCATGAGTTAGTCCCCCCACACAGGATAATGTCTAAAAAGGAAGTTAAACAACTTAGAAAAAAATATGGCTTAAAGAGCCCGAAACAATTGCCAAAAATACTAGTGAGAGATCCTGTCATGATTGCTTTGGGTGCAAAAAGGGGGGATGTGATAGAGATAACGAGAAAGAGTAGTATAGCTGGAGAAACCAAATACTATAGAGTGGTGATTTAATCTTTGGAAATTAGATTCATGGTGATTGTTTGAAATGTGATAGATGCGGTAAAAAATCGATAGGTGCTATTGTTAAAAGCAAAAAATTCGGTTGGATATGTCTAGATTGTGAAAAGGAATTAATGGATAAAAAAATTAAAAATATGTCTCGATGAAAAAATATGGAGAGGATGCCCAAAATACTTTTAAAATAGACTATGAAATTTTATTATGTTTGTGTCTGCCTCACAAAACTATGATATCACGCTTCTTTTTCTTACAGTAATACAGTAAAACATCCTAGTGTGAAAGGGTAGATATGTCAAGAAAAAATGATTTAAAGAAAGGAAATGAAAAAATTATTGTTAAAGAGAAATTTTTCTGTCCAATATGTGGTAGTGCTGCCATCAGACCTGTTAAGACAGGATTTAGATGTTTAAATTGTAAAGCATTATTCTCCAAACCTAAAAAAACAAAAATAAAACTAAGAGAAAGACCAAGATACATTGGATGATTATCACAAGCCTACTCTTCCAAAAAATATCTATACATGCGCTCAAATCCAATGATAAGAAATTTGAACAATGCCCAAAACTTGAATTTAGACCTGAGTTCCAATTGATGTCTCGGCCGTTTAACCTGAGACTCAAATCCCTATATTTTTTAAATCAGAAGTTTTATTGATGTTTATGAGACATTCTTTGAAAATAGGGTTTAGTTTCGGTCTAACTTCTGGAATAATTACAACGCTTGGACTAATTGTTGGTCTACATTCTGGTACACACTCAAAACTAGCTGTTCTTGGGGGAATATTAACGATAGCAATAGCAGATGCATTTTCAGATGCATTGGGCATTCATGTTTCAGAAGAATCTGAAAGTAAACATACTCCTAGAGAAATATGGGAATCAACTGCATCCACTTTCTTCTCTAAGTTTGTTTTTGCGTTAACATTCATCATTCCAGTCTTAATTTTTGAACTTTCAACAGCAATCATGGTAAGCGTAATCTGGGGATTATCCATATTGGGTATTCTCAGTTTTAGTATAGCTAAGGAACAAAAGGAAAACCCTTGGAAGGTGGTTTTAGAACACTTGGTTATCGCATTAGTAGTTATAACTATAGCTCATTATGTCGGTGATTGGGTATCATCAACATTTGGTTAACGAATAAATAAACATATAAATATAACACCGTTATATATTTATACTTCAAAAGAAAATTTAAAGTAATAGTTTATTATCATTTAAGAAGGGGGTGAATAAATGTTATCAAATATACCTATAAACCTTGAGAAGGTAAAGAAAGAGAATTTGGACAAAGAGATACTTAGAGTTGGTATAATAGCTGAATTGGATGCTGTAAGTCTTTACGAACAATTGGCAGCAATGACTGAAAACGAAAACATTAAAAAAATTCTTATGGACATAGCAAAGGAAGAAAAGACACACATGGGAGAATTCCAAACACTATTATTAAAGGAAGACAAGGAACAGGTAAAAGAATTGGAAGAAGGTAAAAAAGAAGTTGATGAGTTAACAGAATAAAGTGGTATAGATATGACAAAACGAAATCAAATCTACAAATGTAATGTTTGTGGGAATATCGTTGAGGTTTTACATGCTGGAGTAGGGAAACTCGTTTGTTGTGGACAACCGATGGAACTCCTTCAAGAAAAGACTGAAGATGTTGGTCTGGAGAAGCATGTTCCAGTAATCGAGAAAACTGAAACAGGAATAAAGGTGAAAGTCGGTTCAGTCCCTCATCCGATGGAAGAAAAACATTACATAGAGTGGATCGAAGTTATTGCTGATGGTAGATCTTACAGGAAATTTTTAAATCCAGGAGAAAAACCAGAAGCAGAGTTTGAAATAAAAGCAGAGAGAATTGAAGCAAGAGAATACTGCAATATTCATGGATTGTGGAAATCCAGTTAATTTTTAAACTTTTTTAAAAGACCCTAATTAGATATTTTAAGCCTGGAATTCCAAGAATGAATTATGAATATAATATATCTTTTAATTGCTTTAATTCCATTGATTATTGCTTTATTTTCCAGTTATTTTATTGAGTGTGAACCAAATTGGGCAATTCCTCCAACATCCTCTGGATTAACATCAGGTGTACCGACAGATATAAAAGTCATGAAAATATGTAAAAATTGGTGCTTCAATAATTACCAAACTGAATCTTACAGATTAGAAGTAGAAAATGAATTAACCGATGGTACATTGTCAAAAAAGACTAGATGTTATTGTGATATCAATAACTGTAATCCTGATTCGCCTCCTAACATAACTTGTAACTCAAACTGGATATTTACAAAAGAAGAGAACCCTTCAGATAAATTTGTTGAGAGTTGTAATGATGAAGACTATAAAGAAATTGGTATATTGACTTGTAACATTACTGATATGAGTGGACAAATGCGTGAGGCTTGTTTAACAGTCTACGAAAGGACTATTATAAAAACAGAAGAATTAAATAAAGTTTGTGGATTGGCATCACCAAAAGTGACTTTTACATTGACATGTGAATTGGGAGATGTAACTGAGAAGTTCTTAAGGTACAATATCACAGGCAATTTCGAGGATAGCTTATATGGAAGTCCCACGGATGATGTTATAATTGATATTTGTAAATCTAACTGTCAAGGTAAATACGATTCTACTACTTTCAGATTAGAACCATCAGGAGAAGATAGCTCAAAATGTTATTGTGATATTAACAATTGTAATCCAAGTGATTAAATCAGATAGATTTTTGTTCTTTGGAAAAGAAAGTTTAATTATGGTAGCCATACCTATTAAGGGAAAGTTATTTGAATTTTTAAAACCTAATAGAACAAAAATTAAAATTTTTTTAGTAATATCTTTGTTCCCTATATTTACTATTTTCTTAGGTTATTCAATGTGGATTATTGGTGTGTTATATTGTCTTCTGATAGGAGATATATTTTTCGTTTTTGTTATGTGGGTGATGCCAGAATTGCAATTTATTGACATTCATAGTATTGTTGTAATTTTATTTTACACATTGATTCATTTTTTATATTGCTACTTAATTTCGTCTATTTTGTATTATTTTTATAACAAAATAAAATCCTTAATAGTCTGGATTTATGATAAGTACAAAAAGAAATAACCCCAGAATCAGATAGATTTTTGTTCTAACCATCGAAAGTTAACAATTGGTAGTTTTGAAGTATTACCAATTAAAGAGTTAACAGTACCCTAAAATCGAAAACTTTAAATATTAGTTATGATGTATATAAACACTAAAGGTGTTCCTATGGACATTGTAGACAAGTTGAATGAATGTTCTGACTTCGCCTGTATCTTTGAGTTAGTCAAATCAGCAGTCGAAGTTACCATGAACAAAAGAAGAGTAGGCTTAATGCTCGGCCTATCAGATTTACCAAATTATGTTGGTGCATTCCATCAGATGGGTTCAAACTTCATCGTCATGAACAAGAGATTACTAAAAGAAGTCATCAGATCAGGTAATAGAAAACTAATAAACGCTTACATCTTTCATGTCTTACTTCATGAATACATTCATTCTTTAGGTTATATCAACGAACAAAAAACTCAAATACTAACACATGCAATATCTGAAAAAGTATTGGGATCAAAACATCCCGCCACTCGAATAGCAATGAACGGCATAGGTTCTTTCTTTTCTAATATCGGTAGACTCGAACATTACGAATCAGGAAGAATTAAAGATATAGAGATAGTTGAAGATTTTGAAAAGGATAATTTGAATTATTTTGGCTAATTTTGCCTAAAAATAACCAAAAAATATATAAAGAAGTGGCACCTAATATAAGGAAACCGGCATTTTTTTTCTAGAACCTATTTTCAGGTGATAATGTGATAACTAAACTACATAGGATACGAGATAAAAAAATGGAAAAATTGAGAAGAGAAAAAGACTTGAAAAAGGTTAGACTTAAGAAGAAACTTGATCCTCGAATAAAACTTGGTCTCATGAAAATGGGATTTGACGTTAAGTATGAAGAGGAAAATTAATTTTTTAAAAAGATTAAAGTCAATCTTAAAATAGCTGAATATCATGGCGAGAATTAAAACTCTTGATGAGAAGACCAAAAGAACCATTTTATGTTTTCAAAGAAATGAAATTACAGAAAACGCTATTTACAACAATCTTGCTAAAAAAGCCAAGAGAAAAAACGCTAAAATTCTTAGGAGAATTTCGAAAGATGAACTTCGTCATTACAACGAATGGAAAGAATTCACACAAACTGAAGTTCCTCCTAACAAGTTGACTATTCTAAAATATTTGATCATTTCAAAGATTTTCGGATTAACGTTCGCAATAAAGATGATGGAAGCAGGGGAAGAAGAGGCACAGGGAGTTTATGATGAAATATCACGTAAAGTTCCTAAAGCCAAAAAAATACTAAAAGAGGAATTAGAACATGAACAACTTTTAGTAAATATGATAGACGAAGAGAAAATAGGTTATATCAGTTCTATGGTCCTCGGTTTGAGTGATGCCTTGGTTGAACTCACTGGAGCATTGGCAGGATTAACATTCGCACTTCAGAATGCAATGTTGACTGGTACTGTTGGATTAATAACTGGTATTGCCGCATCCTTATCCATGTCTGCCTCAGAATACTTGTCTCAAAAATCAGAGGAAGGAGGTAAAAATCCGATTAAAGCTTCATTCTACACAGGAATTGCATACTTATTGACTGTCCTGTTTTTAATAGTCCCATATTTTGTATTCACCAACTATTACGTATCCTTTGGCGTCACTATAATGAATGCAATTTTAGTCATACTAATCTTTACATTCTTTGTTTCTGTCGTTAAGGAATTCCCATTCAGAAAAACTTTCCTTGAGATGTTGATGATAAGTATGGGAGTTGCTGTGACATCCTTTATAATAGGGTTGATAGCTAGAATAGTTCTCAAAGTAGAGATATAATTTTCTATAATGGTCTGGGATAAACCTCTTGTTCATAAGGAAGTTCTATTTGATTGATTTCATCCAAATCATCCAAATCATTCATCTTGATCATTTTTATCGAGATTGTATAAAGCACATCGTCGATGTACAATGACCTTTTTACTTGAGATTGATAGTCGTAATATTCATCCTCTTCAGAAGTTTCATTAGCATGTGTTATCCTACCCTTTAACTCAAATCCATCATATAAATCGAGGTTGAATACATAAGCTCCTTGCCATGCGTTCCATTTACCTCCTTCACTGACTCTCACAGGTATAACCAATAGGTTCTTCGATTTGTCAAACAAGAAAGCTTTATGGTCGTACAACGCATCTGAAGTTGTCCCTCTCTCACCTATTATATATTTTGAAATCTCTGTTGGATTCGATACGTCAGTGATATCAAACAACGACAATTTCATTCCCAACATTCTACCTTCTTCTGTAGCATCTCTCCCAACGCCGATAATATGAGTTTCATCGTATGGATGTAAATAATCTGAGACTCCAGGTATTTTCAAATAACCTAAAACTTCAGGATTATTCGGGTCGCTGAGGTCTATTACAAACAAGGGGTCTATCTGTCTGAAAGTTACCATGTATCCTTTATCTCTTATAAATCTAGTTGAGTAAATCCGTTCTCCTGGAGCAAGATCCTCTACTTTTCCAACTATTTTCAAATCATTGTCAAGTACGTACAAGTGATTCGCTGTTTCCGCTCTCCAACCTCCTGTTGTAGTCGCTATCCTGAAATATCCTTCATACTCATCCATTGAAAATTGATTCAATACATGTCCAGGAGCCTCTCCGTTTGTTACATATTCTATGTTCTCATTGTTAACAGAAATCTTGTGAATGACTGTTTTCTCAGTTTCTTTGGCGATATCAGTTTGAACTTTTAACATCTTTTCTTCCACAATCTTCATAAGGTTCGCAGCTGTTTCAGGATCCAATGATTCTACGTATTCAGTGAACAATTTTCCTATTTCCTGCATCTTTTCATAGTTGCTGATATTAGACGATCTTATATTTCTGATTTTATTCTGTGTATCCAACGGAACAAAAGGCATTATCGCTTCGTCAATTATTCTGTCGTAAAAGTGTGACATACTCACTCTTTTTGTGTACACGATGTAGATATTGGTTGGGGAGACGTACATGTTTTGGCTGTATCCCATAAGAAATGTTTTGATGGATAACTCTTCATCGTCGTTCTGTGTATTTATCGCCAATATGTTTGTAAAGATGTAAGATGTGTCAGGAACGTCAAAATAGTATATTTCTGAGGCGGCTATTTTTCTTACTTGAGTACCATCATAGATTATGGGTAACGGTATAGGTTCTGGATGACTATAATAAACAGGTCTATTAGTGATAACATAAACGTAATCTCCTATCATTCTTGAATCGAAATAGTTACCTTCCATAGAAACGTTCCTTGTTAGAACAGGGTCTTCTCTATCCGAGACGTCGTAAACGTTGATGAATGTTTTTGAAGTGTAATATCTTGGAGCGATACCTACTTCAGGGATTCCAACACTTGGAGTAGCATAACTCCCATATCCAAACACAACCAATTTATCCTTGTTTATGAATATTTCTTGGGGTGAGCCGTCAAGCTCTATTTCAGATAATATCTTTGCTTCTTCAGCAGGATAGGCATCCAAAATAACGATATTATTTCCAGAAACGACATAGATGTACTTTCCGTCATTCTTGACGATATCAGCTTCATCCACTCCTGCAACCTGGATGTTTGTCGTTGAGTAATCTTCGGCACCCGTTGCACTTGGAACAGCTTCACCAACTGTTGTTCTTTGGATAGACTCGACCATCGGTGCTCCAACCAAATATCCACCGTAAGACTCAACATTCGTCTTTACAAAATTTTCCAACTCATCGTAAGAAGAGAATTTTTTCAATTCTGACCCTGGGGGAACTTGAGGTTGGATCAATTGAGAGATTATTAAGAATCCAATTAGTAATACTGTTAAAAGTCCTATTTCCATTCTCATAATTTCACTCCTTTTATTTTTTTGTAAAAATAGACTATAAAGCCAATTATTGAAATGGCGAACAGTACAATTGCCAAGTAAAGATAAACAGGTTGAGTTACTAAAGGAGTAATAAATTCCTCAATAGTAGTTGTAGTAACATTTAACGCAGAAGGTGCTTTCGCAACTTCACCAACACCTTCCATCGCTCGTTGTGCATAAATGGCATCTTGTGTGTAGAAATGTAATCCAAAACTTCCGATACTACCAAGCAAAGCAAACAATGATGTTGCGAGAATTATGATTAATCTCCTTGTTCTCGTTTTTACAATACCTTCTCCTCTTTCTGTCAAACTATAGAAAACCCATTTTTTCCCAGGTGACTCTAACTTCTTAACTAAACCTACTTTTGTAAGGACATCTAGATGCTCGACGATTGTTGAACTACTTTTGCCAAGTTTCTTTCCGATGAATGATGGTGTGCGACCACCTTCAGAGAGCATTTTCAATATATCCATTCTTGTGTCTGTGGATAGTACCTTTAGCACTTCTCTGTCAACAATCGTGACTGGTTCGTCTTTTGTCATAATTTCTTATTTAAGATAAAATAAGAAAAAGGTATTGATTTTGTTAGGTGAACACCGAATTAACTCTATCCACAATATTTTTAGGATATAAAATTTAGAAACAATTAAAGTGATAATAAAAATGAAAAAATTATTAAAGGTCATTGAAAACCTGAAGAAGAGCAGAGTAAAAAATTTAGTAGACGCTCGTATAAAAGAATTCAAAGAAATCGGTAAAAAGTCAAGTAATGAAATTTTCAAAGAGCTTTGTTTTTGTATTCTGACTGCTAATTTCAATGCTGAGAAAGGCATAAAAATCCAAAACGAAATAGATGACGGATTTTTGACCTTGGATGATTCTAAACTGACAAGAAAGTTAGAAGACCTTGGTCATCGGTATCCTATTGCAAGGGCGAAATATATTTTAGTTGCGAGGAAATACAAAGACACGCTAAAAGATATCATCAAGTCATTTGATAATGATGACGCGTTAAGAGAATGGTTGGTTAAGAATGTAAAAGGATTAGGGTACAAAGAAGCAAGTCATTTCCTCAGGAATATAAGTTATACTAATTTTGCTATCATAGATTTTCATATAATCAACATATTAGTGAGATACAACTTGATTAAAAAACTAAAGTCATTGACTAAAAGAAAATACTTTGAAATTGAAGGCCTAATGAGAGAAATTGCGAGAAAATCTGATCTCAATTTAGCAGAATTAGATTTGTATTTGTGGTATTTGGATACTGGAAAAGTACTAAAATGATTCAATCCTTGTGTGTATTTATCTAATATTCACATATTGTATTTTATGAGAGTCACTAAGGCTTCTGGTGAAACAGAGGAATTCAAGCCAGGAAAAATAAGAGGAACATGTTTAAGGGCGGGTGCTACGCCTGAATTAGCAGAAAGAATAATGAGAGAAGTGAAAAGAAAATCATACGATGGAATCCCAACAAAAGAAATTCTTCATATAACTCTAAAGTTATTGAAAAAAGAGATGCCACATGTTGCAGCGAGGTATGACTTAAAAAGTTCTATCTTTAGGTTAGGTCCTGCTGGTTTTACTTTTGAACACTTCATCTCTGAAATTTTGAAAGAATATGGATACTCAACAAAAAGGAATCGTATAATTAAAGGTGCTAGTGTTAGACATGAGATTGATGTTGTGGCATCCAAAGATAATAAAAATTACATGATTGAGTGTAAATATCACAACTTACCTGGAATTTACACAGGATTAAAAGTTGCATTGTACACTTATGCCAGATTTCTTGATTTGAGAGATGGTTGGAAAAGAGGATCATGTCAGAAATTCAATCAACCTTGGTTAGTCTGCAATACAAAATTTTCTCAAGATACGATTAAGTATGCGAATCATAAAGGGTTGAAACTTATAGGGTGGAGATATCCTGTAAGACAAGGATTGGAAACATTAATAGAAAAAAAGAAACTTTATCCAATAACGACTTTGAGGACATTAGATAGACATTCCCAGGAAAAATTAGCGAATGCTGGTTTGATATTGGCAATTGATTTATTGAGAAAGAATTTAGAAGAACTTAGTGAAATCACAAGAATTCGAGTAAAAAAGTTAAGGGCATTTGCCAGAGATGCAGAAAGAGTTTGTGGTTAAACAAAAACAAGCATATTTAAACCAAAAAGTTATAAAGTTTCTAAAAAATATTATCAGGGGTGTTGTAGTGGGGAAATGGTATTCTGTGCCAACAAAGATCGTCTTCGGGGTAAACTCGTTAGAAAAAGTCAAAGATTGTGTGGATTATTTTTCACCGAAAAAAATTCTTCTTGTCACTGGTAGGAAATCGATGGAAAAGCTTGGTGTCATCGATAGAATAAAAGAGTATTTGAAAAGTTACAGCATCATCCATTTCAATGAAGTTGAACCCAATCCTTCCATACAAACTGTTGAGAAGGGAATGGAAATCTGTAAAGAAGAAAAATGTGATTTGGTTATGGGGTTGGGTGGTGGAAGTTCGATGGATGCAGCAAAGGCTATCGCAATACTACAAAAAAACGAAGGGAAAGTAAAGGAATACTTGGACAGAAAAAGGACAGTTAAAAATAGAGGTTTACCTCTAATACAAATTACATCAACATCAGGAACAGCGAGTGAAGTCTCAAAATATTCTGTGATAACCGACCTTGAAGAGAAGTCGAAAAAGGTTATACATCATGATTTAATGCATCCAGATTTCGCAATCATCGATCCTACACTCACAAAAAGTATGCCAAAGGGTGTGACTGCAAGTACTGGTATGGATGCTCTATCACACGCTGTAGAGTCTTACTGGTCCAAGAATGCCAGTCCGATGTCTGAAATGTTTGCCCTGAAATCGATAGAATTGAACTACAACAACCTTCTGAAGGTAATTAAAGAACCGGATAACATGGAGTATAGAGTAAACATGTCTTTGGCGAGTTTGTTCGCTGGTTTAGCTTTTGATAACACAGGAACGAATGTCATGCATTCAATGTCCTTCCCGCTCACGTCTCTTTTCGACATACCACACGGTCATGCATGTTGTTTAACAATGACAGGAGTCATGAAATTCAACAAGGACGTTGCTAAAGATAAACTCCAAAAATTAGTAGGAATTACTGGAACAAAGAATATAGATGAGGGAATAGAAAATATACAAAAATTCCTGGAAGCCACTGGATTGCCGATGAAGTTGAGTGAACTGGGATTGAGTGAAAAAGATATCGATAGTATAATTAAAGATGGATTTAGACCTGAGAAGATGGAAACTAACCCTAAACATATAACTGAAGATGTTATGCGAAAAATTTTAATTAGCATTCTGTGAATTCGCTTCATGAAATCAATAACGAAAAAATATCATTGATTTTTTCTATAAAATCCTCTAACTATTTCTTAATCTCCAGAATACTAATCAAAAACTTAACCCAGGATTAGAATCTCTTTGGTCTATGCTTTTGATAACATTCTCTACAATAGACTGGTCTACCTTCTTGAGGCTTGAATGGAACTTCACATTCTTGGCCACAATCAGCGCAAGTTGCCTTGTGCATTTCTCTCTTGAAGCCAAAGCCTCTTTTCTCGAATGCCATTTATTTTCCTCCTAATTAAATTTAGAATTATACAAGTTATAAGTTTATAAACGTATCGAAAAAATAAGTCCTATTAAATATTCACTAAATACTTCAGCGGACCCGTGGCAGAACTATAGAAATTTTATACAAGGATCTTTCTAAAAATAATTGCTATTTTCGATTGAAATAACATTAGAGTAAATGGTTCGTGAAATAAATAAATAAATCAAAAAATTAGTAAGAATTATGGAACCAAAAAATTTTCTCTTTATATCATTGGACGCACTTATCGGAGATATTGCGTGGCAGATTGTCAAAGAAGGACATAATGTAAAATATTATATCAAAAATCCAGAAGAAAAAGAAGTAGCAGACGGGTTTGTTCCTAAGGTGGATAACTGGGAAAATGAAGTTGATTGGGCAGATGTAATAATATTTGACGATGTTCTAGGTCAAGGAACTATAGCAAAAAAACTCAGAGATCAAGGAAAGTTTGTTATTGGGGGTACACCTTACACTGATAAATTAGAAGATGAAAGAGCATTTGGTCAAGAGGAATTAAAGAATTTTGGTGTTTCTATTATACCATACAAAGATTTTACATCTTTCGATGACGCGATAAATTTTGTGCGTGATAACCCAGGAAAGTATGTTATCAAACCAAGTGGACAGGCACAAAATATCAAAGGGCTTCTTTTTATCGGCGAAGAAGATGATGGTAAAGATTTAATTCAAGTTTTAGGCGACTATAAGAAAGCTTGGTCAAAAAAAATTACTTCATTTCAACTACAGAAAAGAATAATCGGAGTAGAAATTGCTGTTGGCGCATTCTTTAACGGAAAAAATTTTATCTATCCGATAAACGTGAATTTCGAACACAAAAAACTATTTCCTGGCAATCTTGGACCCTCCACAGGAGAAATGGGAACATCAATGTTCTGGAGCGGACCCAATAAAATATTCAATCAAACACTGAAAAAATTTGAACCTAAACTTGCTGAAGAAGGTTATGTTGGTTACATTGACCTAAATTGTATAGTAAACAATTATGGAATCTATCCTCTTGAATGGACTGCGAGGTTTGGCTACCCAACTATTAGCATTCAACAAGAAGGAATGATAACTCCAATAGGAGAATTTCTGTATGATCTAGCTAGAGGAAATACTCCTAAACTCAAGGTAAGAAGTGGTTTTCAGATTGGAGTGAGGCTTGTGGTACCACCATTTCCTTTCACTGATAAGGAGACATTTGAAGTTAAATCGAAGGACTCTATAGTCTATTTTAAAAAACCTACTAATGGTTTTCATATAGAAGACGTTAAGCTTGTCAATGATGAATTGGTTGTAACGGGCACGGCAGGTGTAGTGCTCATCGTATGCGGTATGGGACAAACAATGAGATTAGCTCAGAATCAAGTTTATAACAGGATAAAAAATATCACAATACCGCATATGTATTACAGGAAAGACATTGGTGACCGGTGGTATGAAGATAGTGACAAGCTTCACTCATGGGGATATCTGAGAGAATTATAGTCGATGATTTTGAATCAGATAGATTTTTGTTAATTAATCCTTAATTTAAATAATTATTCAAAGATATTCTTCAGCGGGCCCGTAGCAGAGTCTGGATAATGCGCCTGGCTTCGGACTAGGAGATCATGGGTTCGAATCCCATCGGGCCCATCTAAGTTAGACTTCAGTTCCCGTAGTTCTCTCATGTTTTAATAATTAAAATTTTTGTTTTCACTTTTATTATTTTATTTTTTGTCTTTAATTTTATTTCACCATAATGGGCTCGAACCCATTTGGGTATAGAACCCATAGGGCCCAAACATAAACTTCCTTAAAGTTAAACTCCCATGAATATTATTTAGTGGAATCATGTTAGTAGGAAGAATAATCGGTAAAACTTCTCCAGAATGGTTTGAGTTTGAAGTCACTGATGTAATCAAGAAAATGGACTTCATAGCAACAAGAGACCCTGAGAGACATTGGGTTCTTGGAAGAATAGAGAGCATCATTCAAGAAAAGGATAAGACCATTGCCAAAGTCTCTGTCATAGGTTACACAGACAAGAGAGGAACTGTTAGGCTTCCAAGAATGCCATTTAAACCAGGTTCATTCATCTACAAAGCAGACGATGGCTTAATAAAAAAGGTACTCGACTTAAAGACTTCAGGTCTCTACGTTGGTCTATTAGACGGTTCTGAAAACCTTAGAGTTTATCTCGATCCCAAGGTTTTAATTACAAAACACTTAGCTGTTTTGGCCAAATCTGGTTTCGGTAAATCATACTTTATCGGAGTCCTATTAGAAGAGTTCATGGAAAATAAACTTCCTGTCGTTGTTATCGATCCTCATGGCGAATATCTCTCTTTGAGAGAATCTAACAAAAAATCAGAAGAGATTAAGTACATGCCTAGCTTCGGTATAAAACCCAAAGATTACAGAAAGAACCTAGAGATATACTGTCTTGAAAAAAATCTTATCGAGGGGGCAAAAAAACTCAAATTCAAGAATAAACTCAACTACCAAGAAGTTTTCGATATGTTACCCTTCAGGTTGACATCGAACCAAATGGGTGTCATTTATTCTGCTGTACAAGGTATACGAAAACCAGGATATACGATCGATGATATCAGAAAACAAGTACAGATATCCAGCAGTAGAGCCAAGTGGGGGACTTTATCCGTGTTAGATTTCTTGAAACAGACTGGACTTTTCGACAGCGCTAACTATATCAAACCATCTGATATCGTTAAGAAGGATACTCTAAGTATTGTTAACTTGAAAGGTATAGAGCCAGACGTTCAACAACTCGTCGTCTACAAACTCATTAAAGATTTATTCGAATCGAGAAAAAATGGAAAGATACCTTTCTTCCTCCTAGTAGTCGAGGAAGCACAGAACTTTTGTCCCGAAAGAGGTTTTGGTGGGGAAGCTATCAGCTCTCAAATACTCAGGACAGTCGCATCAGAGGGTAGAAAGTTCGGAATGGGTCTTGCAGTCATCAGTCAAAGACCTGCTAGGGTGGATAAGAATGTTCTTTCTCAATGCAATACTCAGGTCTTCCTAAGAGTAACTAATCCGAATGACTTAAGGTCGATAATGGATTCAGTAGAGGGAATAACAAGAGGAATAGAATCACAGATAAAGATATTGCCTGTGGGAACTTCCGTTGTCGTGGGTGTAATAGACCAGCCTTTAATCGTCAACATAAGGATAAGGAAGACGAACCATACTGGAGCTCCTGCAATGATGCCGAAAAAACTCAAAGAAAAGGAGGAAGGTGACCTACTCTATTTCTACCCGAAGCTGTTGGAAGAAGACGTGAAGAAAAACATAATCAAGAAATTCGAGCAATTCAAGCTCATCTATTATCCTCTATGGAGATTAAAGTGTAAGTTCCAAACTAAAGAAGGAGAAAAAGTTGACAACATATTCGTGGACGGTCAATCAGGTGAATTGATCTTCTTAAGAGATAACATATTAGAGAGGACGGATGGATTGCCGAAATTACTGAAGTTAGATATGAAAGAAAAGGCTGTTTTACTCTATCTGTCTACTTACGGTATGTCTCCGTTCGATCAGATATCTAAACGTTTGAAGATTTCTTATGATGATTTGACAGATATACTATTCAAGTTACAGAAACAAGACCTCTTATCAAAAGAAGACAGTGAATACGATAGCAACCTGAACTTGAATTTTGAAGATATAATAGAAAATCAAATTTCTGAAAATCCTGTCAACTATAAGTATGCCGGTGAATTGTTACCTTTCAAGGTTAAAAAATCTCAGACTAATAAAGTTTTGGATTTATTCAGCCCTGAGGCTGTTGAAAGGAAGATGTGTTATTATCCTTACTGGTTCGTTTTCTATGAAGATGGGACTGTTGAAGTAATAGATGCGTTGACTGGAGAAAAGGATAAACATTTAATGTCTGAAGATATCTCAGATATGTTATCAATGCAGTGATAAATTCAGATTTATAAGGATTATAAAGAAGATTTTAAAATGATAATTTAAGCCCCTGTAGTCTAGCCCGGTCAAGGATACAAGCCTCTCGAGCTTGAGACACGGGTTCAAATCCCGTCGGGGGCATTACTTTTAAAAAGTTCCCACAACAAATTAACTGAATATGTCAGCAAAATTCTTATGCGATCTATATACCCCTGGCGAGGCAAATGTCATAGTTTTTGGCGTTCCTATAGGCAAAGAATCTAAGAAAGTTTTAAGTTCTTTAAGGGAAACTAGCGACTACGTTGAAATATTCAACATCGACAAAAAAATAAACTTACTAGATGATGTGAGAATTTGTGATACCGGTAACTTGAGATTAAAGAAATTGGATGAGATTACTACAACGACTAAAAATATATTAGATGTTAAAAAGGTTCCATTGATTCTCGGTGGTGGTCATCTATTAACTCTCTATACCTTAAAAGCATTCAAAGGCGTGAAACTAATCGTTTTCGATGCACACTGTGATTTGAAGGAAAAATACGAGGATGAAAAAATCATGGATTTGGATTTTGTGAAGGGTATTAAGTTCGACCCAAGAATCAACGATGCAACATGGTTGAGAAGAGCATGTGAATTCATAGACCCTAATGATATATTCTTGATTGGTGTGAGATCCTGTGATGAACACGAGTTTGATTTCATAAAGAAGAATGGGATTTCTTACGTCACTCCAAATCAGATTAAAAAAGATATACAAGGAGTAAAAAAAATGTTGAGAAAATTTTTAGATGGTTCTAGAGTTTACATCAGTGTTGATATAGATGCTTTCGACCCTTCTATTGCTCCTAAAGTAGACCACCCTGAACCGAACGGTTTATTCCTTAATGAATTCATGGAATTGATAGAAGCTTTTGACAAAAGTAAACTTGCTGGGTTAGACTTGTGTTGTATAAAAGACTTAAACGATAACCAGAGGACTGAGTTTTTAGGTATTAGAGTCGTTCTTGAAATTCTGAGTTTGTTATCAAGATAGGTTCCTTTCCAAGCCTTAAAGGTTTAAATAATTGAGTTAATAAAGTGTGTTCATCGCTGATTTTATGTTAAAGCGATTTTCCTCATATTTTGTAAGATTTAATAGACGCAGTCCACCAATAGAAGAATTTAAAATGATGAGAGTTGTTTTAGATTATGTAAAACTCCCTGGAGAATCTGACTTATATTATCCTATTAAGATTAGCGTTTGAAGTTTTGGGTATTGAAGGTATTGATTATGTAAAAGTGGAACAATGTGAAATACATATAGATGGATCTGCTGAGTGCAAACTTACAGTGGAAGGAAATATGGATTATAATAATATTGAAAGAAAACTAGGAAATGGCATTCAATCTATAGACGAAGTTTATGTTAAAAAATATAGGATGTCTAAAAAAGAGACTATCAGTTAGTAATTGGATACTTATTTGATGAGATTAATTTATTTTAAAATCTAACTCAGCTCCAATTTTAATTCCGTTTTTTTCCGTAAAATTCGCATTCACTTCTAGAACGTACCTTGCTTTTTCCTTTGGTTTGTAAGTTGTACAACTAAATCTACAAGGTTGAGCGTTTTTAACTACATCAACAACTTTCTTTTCATTATCGATCCAAATTATGTCGATGGGAAAACTCATGTTCATCATCCATATACTATGAAAACCATCTTGATTAAAAACAAATAACATCCCTTGATCTTCTGGAAGGGATTTCTTTGACATCAAACCAATAATTCGTTTTAAATGTGTATCAGCTATTTCTGCCTTAATAACGATGTTCCCAATTTTTACATTAGTGTACTTTGTCGGTGTTCTCCTGAAAAGTAGAAATATCAGAAGAATTATCATTCCCGAAAAAAAGATAATTAAATCAAACCTCATTTATATCAATTTAATTGTAAATTTTATTATGTTTAAGAGTTAGCATGCAGGGGTAGCCAAGTCAGGTCAAAGGCGCAGGACTGAGGCTCCTGTCCCTTAGTGGGTTCCTGAGTTCAAATCTCAGCCCCTGCATTCATTCTGATTCTACGTCTTCTTCAGTAGTTTCTTTTTCAGCTGGTTCCTCTTCAGTAGTCTCATCAGGACTTTTTGTCCCTCCTCCTCTGAACGATAGATAGGGAATTGATATAAGGATTAATAAAATAACGAAGATTAAAATAGCCAAGTTTTTTTTTGCTGATAATTCTATATTAATTATATCTATTAGTAGAGTTGTCGTAGTTGTCGAAGTAGTTGTCGAAGTAGTAGTTGTGATATGCATAATAGGATTGTACAAGACTGTCACATTTATAGGATGTTTTTCACTCTGAATGTAATTATCTCCTATCATCTCCAAGGCTTCTGCCCATACTTCGATGGTATAGGTATCATTTTTCAGGTCTTTATCTGCAGAAACAGTTAGATGAATTGTTGCTGATTCGTTTGGAACTATTTCCCTACTCCATTTTTCAGGTCGAGTAGAGACATTCATACCTTCTGGTTTTTCAAATTTGTAATTCACGACTAAAGTCTCATCATGTAAGTTTTCAGCTTTAAACGCAGTATCAGTTGAACTTCCTTGTAGAACTGTAATGTTTGGAAAAATTATTTTAAGCTTTATTTTGATGTATTCCTGTGATAAAGATGATTGTATCATAAAAAGCCATAAAAGAGAAAAAGAAATTAATAATGTTAAAAATTTGACTGTTCTCATAATCTAAATTTCTTTTTTTGGGAATAAAATATTTCCTAAATGATAATAGACCTCGAATTTCAGTGATCAGATTAAAATTTATATATCTTCTTGTTTAAGTGACGTATTATGAAAGAATTCATCGAAGCCCCCAAAATAATATACGAAAAAGCGAAACATGAAAATAGACTAATTGAAGGATTAACATTAGAGGAAATTAAAGAACTCGCTTTGAGGCAGGAGGGTGTTGTAAGCACACAATTTGGGTCTGTTGCAGCTGATTCCGAACCAACGTCAAGATCAGCTCCAAAGACTAAGAATAGTATCGATCATCAATTCGGGCAAGAAGAGAAAAAACTTGCAAAACAAGCCATTGAGGCTTTAAGCAAAGGAAATATCATTTCCTTGGATGTCATAGTTGGAGACGGTAAAAGTGGGGTTACCGCAAGATTTTTAATACCTGAAAAATATGCTAACGTAGCTTATGGACTAAAATTGTTATTTGGAGAACCAGAGGAAAGAGTAGTGAAAAATCCAACGTATAAAATTATTTATTTTACTGATCAGGCTTTTGAACGCAACAAAAGATTTTTAGATGTCAGGAAAAAGGATGTCACAATAAGGTTGTGGATGGGAAACAAAATAGGGGAACAAGTCAAGATCTGTCGTAACACAACTTATCTTGGAGAAGGTAAGAAAGGCGTTTTCCAATTTGAAGATTGGAGAGTCAAATCGATTGATAAAGAAGGGATATTCCTACATGCTGGTGTAAGAAGGGATCATCTATGGGTATACGATTATAGCACAAGAAGACCTGAATTAAAAGAGATAGTAACTGCTGTCTCAGGGTTAACTGCAACAGGAAAAACCACCACATTATGTAGAAAGATAGGTAGATTACCTGGAGAAAGATCAGAGATGATAGGTGATGATGGAGGTACATTTGGTTTCGATGGAAGTTACTGTAATTTCGAACTTAAGGGCGTTTTTGTTAAAACAGAGAACCTTGACGAACGAACCCAACCAGAAATATACAAAGCCGCAACATCATCTGAAGCATATTTAGAGAACATTACTTTGGGGATATATCCATACATTCCCAATTTTAAAGATTTATCCAAAACTGCAAATGGGAGAGCTATTGTTCTGAGAGAAAACCTAGGTATTGCTAGTATAAACATAAGAGCTAACAAGGTAGACAATATCATACTATTGACAAGGAATCCTTTAATGAATGTAATATCTGAGTTAACACATGAACAAGCTACCATGCAATTCATGTATGGTGAGTCAATAGAAAGTTCGGGTGGTAATCCTGCGGAAGCGGGAAAATTCAAAAGGCAGTTGTTCTTAGACCCATTCATTGTTGGAGATAGAATTAAGCATGCAATGACTTTTTATGAATTTCTAGAAAGAAATCCTAATGTAAGATGTTATCTTTCAAATACAGGAACTATTGGACAAGACGAGATAAAAGTAACTTTAAAAGATTCTTTGGCTGTTTACAATGACTTACTCAGAGGTCAGCTTAAATTCAGTATCAAGACCGATATATTGGGGTATCATTATCCTGTTAAATGTGACAGAGCGAATTTGGATTTCTTGAGAGCAGAGCCTCTGTTTAAAAATAAAAAGTTGTTGAGAAAAAAAGTAGCAGATTTTCTAAGGGGTAGAAGGGAATTTCTAAAACAAATTGAATCTAATAGTCAAAAGATACCAAAGCATATAAAAAATTCTTTAAGATTTAGATAGTCTAGGAAGGTGGAGTTTCTTCTTTCTGAATAGGAATTCCATCAGCTACATTTAACTTTTCTTGAATTTCATTCAAATCCTTACCAAAATACCTTTCAAATTCTTTAGTTGTATGTATTCTTCTAGTTCTACCCGCTTTTTCAGTCCTGATAAGTTTCTTTTTTTCAAGACTCTTTATGTAGTTATAAGCCTTATTTCCCTGAACCTTGATAATCTCAGATTGTAGGATAGGTTGCTTTAAAGCAACTATACTCAAAGTTCTCAAAGCACCCCTTGATATGTCGGAATATGTTGTCAAATCTGCGACTTTTTCCAAGAATTGATCTTTTACTTGAAGTTGATATCCTTCAGGTGTTAAAGCCAGTTCGATACCACGAGAACTAGCATCTAATTCTTTTCTAATATTTTCCAATGTTTCTTTCAAAGTTTTTCTCGAAGTTATTCCAGAGATTTTGGAAAGTTTATTCAAAGTCAACGGATCTTCTGATACGAACAAAGCTGCTTCTATCAACGCCTTCTTATCTTTCAACTTGACACCTTATTATATTATTGGAGGAGAAACATAAAAAAATTCGTATAAAATTTAAATATTCATTTTTGTAAAAATGAAGTAAGTGAAAGTGATGCCATTCCAATCCGAACGCTGAGTTCAATTTTTGACTTTTCTTTAGTGTTGTCTGCTTCTATAAGTTCTTCTTCTGCTTCTAGCTCTAGCTCTTGTTAGAGTTCATTGGTTCTACTCTTAAATTTTAAGGAGGTATTTAAAATGAGTTTAATCGTGTTTGATTTGGACGGTGTGATAGTAGACGAGTACTTGCCAGAATTGGCAAAGTTGGTAAAAAAGGAAAAAGAAGTAGCTGAAATAACACTACTAGGAATGAAGGGAAAGATAGACTTTAAAGAAGGATTAAAAAAGAGAATAAGTTTGTTAAAGGGTTTGAGTATAGAAGTTGCAAAAGAAGTTGCTATGAAAATGGAGTACTACGACGGGGTCGTAGAGACTTTTAAAAAACTAAAGGAAAAAAAGCATACATTGGCGGTGATAACAGGTTGTTTTGATGTTTTTGAAGAGCGTCTTAAAGAAGATTTAGGGATAGATTTCGTCATAGCTAACAAATTTATCGTTAACAACGGACATATTAGTGACGTTGATATAATAGTAGATGAACACAAAGAAAAGCACCTTGAAAAATTGTTGGATAACATAAAAATCGATAAAGAGTATGTGATAATGGTTGGGGACGGGACAAACGATATAGGAATATTCAAGAGTGCAGGTTATGCAGTTGGCCTAAATCCAAAAGATGAAATAAAACCATTCATAAATAGTGAAATAAAGAGTATAAAAGAAATCGTTCCAATCGTCAATAAGCTTAACAATAAAAATGGTGAGTTCGATGACTAAATTGTTTACACCCGGTCCAGTTGATGTTTTACCAGATGTGCTTAAACAAATGGGGAAACCGATAATCCACCATAGAGGGAAGGAATTTTCTGAATTGTTAACAAACTGCGTTGATAAATTGAAAAAATTGATGTACACACAGAATAACGTATTCATTTCAACTTCATCGTCAACAGGACTAATGGAGGCAGCAATAAGAAATTGTGTTAAAAATCGATGTTTGAACATTGTTAACGGTGCTTTTGGTGAAAGGTGGCATCAAATAGCTCTTGCAAACGGGAAACAAGCAGATTTATTGCAAGTAGAATGGGGAAAAGGAGTTACTCCGGATTTGGTAGACAAAAAACTTAGTGAAGGAGAGTATGATTCTGTTACATTAATACATAACGAAACTTCTACTGGTGTTTGTAATCCTCTGTATGAGATCAGTGAAGTAATAAAGAATCATGATGTATGTTTTTTAGTCGATACTGTTTCTTCGATGGGTGGTGTAAAAATAGAAGTGGATAAATTGAGTATCGATGTCTGTTTATTCGGTTCTCAAAAGGCATTGGCATTACCGCCCGGTTTATCAGCATGTTCTGTGAGTGAAAAAGCTATGAAGATAGCTGAAACTGTACCTAACAGGGGGTATTACTTTGATTTTCTGGTTTTCCAGAAGTATTGGTTGAAAGGACAAACTCCTACTACACCTCCCATACCTCAGATGAACGCACTGAATTATCAAATGGATAAAATCTTCAAAGAAGGTTTGGAACAGAGGTACAAAAGACACATAGAAATGGCAGAAATTACAAGAAAATGGACCAAAGAAAACTTTGAGTTATTCGCTGAAGAAAAATATGCTTCAAATACATTGACTTGTATCAGCAACTCAAAAAATATTAACGTTGAGGATATGATATCAGAATTAAGAAAAAGAGGTTATCAAATTTCGAACGGATACGGAAAAATAAAAGGTAAAACATTTCGAATAGCGCACATGGGAGATAGAACTGTTGATGAAATGAAAGAATTGTTGAAGAATATCGATGAAATATTGGTGAGTAAGTGAAAATCCTAGTTTCTGATCCCATTGATGAAAAAACTATGGAAGAATTAGAAAATTATGGAGAGTTGTTAAAAAAAGGAGAAGAAGAAAAGGCAGATGTCATTATCGTCAGAAGTCGTACGTATGTAGATAAAAACTACATCGATAAGACAAAGAATCTGAAGTTGATCATCCGTGCAGGGGTCGGGTTGGACAATATAGATGTCGAGTATTGTAAACAAAAGGGAATCAGGGTTGAGAACACTCCTGAAGCATCAGCTATCGCAGTCGCTGAGTTGGTATTCGCTCATATACTTTCGATAGCAAGAAACACAGTTTTTTGTACCAATACCATGAAAGAATGTAAATGGTGTAAAAAGGATTTGATGGGATTTGAACTTCATGGTAAAACCCTCGGTATCATCGGCCTGGGTAGGATTGGAGGGGAAGTGGCTAAAAGAGCAGAAGCTTTTGGAATGAACATTATCGCGTGTGACCCATTCGTAAAAACTTCTAATTATAAATTAGTTGAGTTATCCGAGTTACTAAAACAATCTGACATAATTACTTTTCATGTGCCTTTAACGGAAAGAACGAAAAATATGATCGATAAGAATGAATTTGAACTGATGAAGAAGGGAGTTGTGATAATTAATACATCCAGAGGAGGTATCATTAACGAAGACGAATTGATAAAAAATCTAAAGAACGGAAAGGTTTCATTCGCTGGTTTAGATGTCTACGAAGAAGAACCACCCAAAGATTCACCTTTACTCAAATTAGATAACGTTGTTCTAACACCTCATATAGGAGCACAGACAATCGAGGCGAAAAGAAGAATCGGAAAATTAATTATCGAAAAACTAAAATTGTTTATAGAAGAATCTAAATGAAAAGGTGTAAATGTGCTGGACATAAAACTCATTAGAGAAAATCCGGGAATAGTAAAAAAAGATTTGAAGAAAAGAAGAGAACAAGAAAAGATCAGTTGGGTCGATGACCTTCTAACTAATGATAAGAAATGGAGAGAATCGATTCAGAAAATAAACAAATTGAGACATAAAAGAAACATCATTACTAGAGAGATAGCACAGCTAAAGAAAAAAGGAAAGGACGTCAAAGCTAAGATGAAAGAAGTTAAAGCAATACCGGATAAAATTAAAAAAATGGAAGTGCAGGCCATAAAATACAAGAATAAAGTTAATTCCATCTTGATGAAGCTTCCAAACATTCTCCATGAATCTGTACCCTATGGTAAGGATGAGAATGATAATGTTGTCATTAGGACTTGGGGTAAACCACCAAAGTTCGATTTCAAACCAAAAAACCACTTGGAAATTGGTGTGAATTTAGGGTTGATAGACCCAGAAAGAGCAGGAAAGATTGCAGGAGCAGGATTTGTCTACTTAAAGAATGAGTTAGTTCTCATGGATTTAGCCATACAGAGGTTTGCGATTCAATATTTGATGAACAAGGGTTATACGCTGATTGAGCCTCCTTTCATGATCAAAAGAAAACCTTACGAAGGTGTGACTGATTTATCTGATTTTGAACTGGTAACTTACAAAGTCGAGAATGAAGACCTTTATTTGATTGCCACTTCTGAGCATCCAATGGCCGCTATGTTCATGAACGAAATTTTGAACAAAGAAGACTTACCGATAAAATTAGTTGGTGTAAGTCCTTGCTTCAGAAAAGAAATTGGAGCTCATGGAAAATACACAAAAGGTATGTTCAGGATGCATCAATTCAACAAAGTCGAACAGTTTATTTTTTCTCCACCAGAACAATCATGGCAATTTCATGAAGAACTCCAGAAAAATTGTGAGGAATTATACCAAGCCTTAGGATTACATTACAGAGTGGTTAATGTTTGTACAGGTGATATCGGTACGATAGCAGCGAAAAAATACGACACGGAAGTTTGGATGGCCGATGGTCGATTCAGGGAAGTTGGTTCAAACTCAAACTGTACTGATTATCAAGCGAGAAGATTGAACATAAGGTTTAGGGAGAAGGAAGGTCAAGCTCCTGTCGGGTTTGTACATACACTGAATAATACTGCTTTAGCTACTTCTAGAACTATGATAGCAATTCTTGAACAGCATCAGCAAAAGGATGGTTCTGTTGTTATACCAAAAGTTTTAAGGCCATTCATGAATGGAATAGAAAAATTAGAACAAAAATCTATCTGATTCTGTTTATTCTTTTCAATGAATCAACTTATTAATCCAAGCATCCAAAGAATTCCGTCTCCAACTATAAGAGTAAACAATAAAGCCATAGGAAAAGCAGGTGCAAACCTTACTCCTTCCTTTATCCATATGTAATTTTTCTTTGAACTTTTGATCTTTTTCAACTCTTTCTCTGTAATTCCTTCCCATATTTTATAATCTACAGGAACATCTCCTACTTTCAACTGTGATATTGGTATCTTCTTCTTGAATCCCACATCCTCTACAGTCTTAACGAATTTCCACAACATGAATAGTCCTGAAAAAGCTAAAGCTATCATGATTCCAAAACTCAACATATCTATGACAGGAAAGGATTGATAATATCTAGTAAAGAGAATACCTGAAAATAACAGAGCAGCTATTAAAGCAGAATTCATAATAAAAATAACTCTCGAATTAGCTCTCAAATCACTCAGAAAAACAGTCCATATTCTTTTGTTTATTATTGACATGCCTAAAGCATATAAGATCATGTAAACAGCCCCTACAAAAAACACATTAAAGAAATAACTTATCGGAAAAGGAAAGAACAAAGAAACTTGAAATTGGGGAGGTAATTGTGGTAAGAGAAAGCCTATGCCAGAAAGTATCTTGGCATCTCCACCTCCCCACTGTCCCATAAAATACATCAGAAAACCAACCCCAAGGAAGGATAATCCAACTATGCCAGAAAGAAGAATAGGCCAATAACTCCAAGCAAGGTAAGATTGAATCAAGTTTCCTATGATGCCAATACCCATCATAACATAAGGAATCTCATCTGGGATTTCAGTTGTTTTTAAATCATAAATTGAGGCTAAACAAGAGCCAATAAAAGCAACTAAAAGAAAAATTATTTCCAACATTTGATCTAACTATATTTTTTGAATCCTAATTTTTTAGCTACTTCTCTCCAACATTGTCTACAATAATTTAGACCATACTTTCTTATAATACCACGATGTCTTCCACATAATCTGCATTTAACTGACCCCTTTCCGAATTTCAGATTCTTCTTTTTAACCACCGACATCCCCGAATATTTCCAAAATATGAACATCATCCTCAAACTCTTTTGTTGATATTTGCTCGAAAACTCTCTCGTACACTCTCTCAAAACTATCTTCCAACAAGGCTTTTCTGAAGATGATACCAGTCAATTTACTAGTCATCTCATATATCCAAAAATCAACCCCCTCCACTTATCCTCACCCCAAATTTTTTTTTCAACCACTCTATTGTTTCATCTTTAGATATTAAATGTTTTTTCCCTACCTTAGATTTTTTAAACCTTCTTCTCTTAACTCTAAAACCAGGCCTCTCCAAGGTAACACTAACATCCATACCCATTATTCCTATTTCAGGATCGTAGTTTATGTTAGGCAAGTCAATATACTCTTTAATTCCTATAGAGAAATTTCCATCGTTAATTTGCCCTTCCTTCAACTCTTTATCCACTACAGACAATGCATCTTTCAAGAATTTTTCCGCTTTATCATTTCTCAAGGTTACTTTCACACCGATTGATTTTTTTTGTGCCATTCCGAATGTTGTTCTTTTCTTTGTTCTAGTGATTAGAGGTTTCTGTCCAGTTAAAATGTTCAAGAGCTTTACGGCTCTCTTTAGTTTATCCTGATCACTTCCACAACCCATATTCAAAGTGACTTTTTCAACTCTTATTTCTCTCATTGGGTTTTCTTTCATGCAACCACTTTTATCTCTGGTTTAGTCTTACCAACGACGAAAACATAGTCCTTTATTGCTTCGAATTCTTTCTCTTTCATTTCACAAATAACCTTATTCGGTTCTCTGCTTCTTGTCTTTATGATTTCCTTTATCTTAACGATATTTCCTATGTTTTGACCACCGATGACAATTCCAGTCGTCCCTTTCTCCATCATGATATGTTTTTTTATTTTTTGACCGGGTACTTCGATAATAAGAGAATCACCGGTTTTATACGGATCTTTCTTAACTTTTTCTTTTATGAAGATATTTTTCCCGTCATGTAAATTCAATTGAAGAAAACCATTCTTTACCAAAGTTTTTCCGTTTATACGGCATAACTTTAATCCAGATTCGTTCTTTGAGATTTCTATTAGATTTAAGCCGTCTTTAGTCGGAACAACACGATATTGTTTATTCAACTTAGGAATAGCTACAACATCGAACAATCCAACAGGATATTTATGGTCTATTCTCGGCTTACCATCGACCATTATTTCTTTAGCTTTGATAATCTTTTTAGCTTCTGATCCATTATCTGCTAATTTTAGAATGTCTCTAACGATTATGAGTAGAGGAATAGACTCAAACTTTTTATGCGGACCTGGTCTTGGACTCACTACCCAAGTTCTTTCTTTCCTTGGCACTCGCCAGAACTTTGGAGCTAGTAGCCTTTTTAGGTGTCTTGACATATCTTTCCTCCTTCTTTACACTTCTAGTCAAAGCATTTAATCTTTTTTTATCATCAAGGTTTAAATTGATGATTTTTAAGTTACTCGGATGAATCGGAACTTGAACTTCTGAACCATCCACCTTCTTTCTTGTTATCCCATCGATGTAAACCTTTATCTTCTTCAAATCGACTCTACTTACTTTACCAGTTTTTTTCTTAAATTCTCCCTTCATGATTTCAACTTCATCCTCCTTTCTAACAGGGAAGGACCTCTTATTATACTTTTCTCTCAGTTCCTTCGATAAGTGAACAGAAATGAGTTTGTGTCTAACGTGTAAAGGAGCATTATAAACATACTTTCTCTGTTTTTTTGGTTGTTTAGATGATTTCCAATGTTTTGACCATAATTTCATTTAGACCACTATACTCGCAATTTTACCTATCATTAAGAACCTATCAATAACTTCTTTGGCAATAGGACCTTTTATCTGGGAACCAGTGGGTTCACCTTTCTCATTCACAAGAATGGCTGCATTATCCTCGAATTGAACCCTCAAACCATTCGGTCTTCTGAACTCTTTTTTTTGCCTGACGATAATAGCGTTAACAACTTGTTTTCTCCATTTAACAGTTCCCGCTCTCACTGAACACTTGATCATATCCGCAATACCTGCTGCAGCTATCCTTCTTTTTCTTCCCTTGTAGCCAAAAACTGAAATAACGTTCAATTTCTTTGCACCTGTATTATCTGTACAATCTATTATCGTTCCAACGGGAATACCTCTAGTAATTCTTGCTTTGATCGCTTTCATTCAGTCACCTTTTCTATTACTACGAAATGTTTTGTTTTACTCAACGGTCTACATTCGGCTATCTTGACCTTATCGCCCTTCTTCGCATCTATACATTCAGGATTGTGAACAGCAATTCTTTTTCTCTTTCTTTCATATCTTTCATACTTTGGGACAAAGTGGAGATAATTTCTCTCAACAACGACAGACCTCGACATCTTATCTGAAACTACAATTCCTTCTAAAATGTTCCCTCTCACACTAAGTTTTCCATGAAAAGGACAATTTTCATCTTTACACTTCTTCTCAGGTGGTTTGACATCGTATCCAATATCTCTGGTTTTTTGATTAGATTTTTTCATTCCTACCATCTCGGTAACTTCTTTTTAATCCTATCTTCAGGCCTGCCTATTAATAATTTACCATCGACCTGAACTTTCTTTCCATTTGGTAGTGTGAATATAAATATTGATATGTCTTTTGGTATAATTTTCTCTTTTCCATCTTTTGTTTCAATTTTTAAGGTATTATAAGTCTCGTCTACAACTTTCCCTTCAAGACCTTTTTGAGCAAGGTTGGTACTATCCTCTACCAGAACCGTTAGGCCACAAAGTTCATGTCTCACGACGTTTTTTTCATTTATCGGCATTTCAATATTATAATAGATAACAGTTTTAAAATTTAATCACTTCTAATGTTTTCAAAGTCGTAGACAACTGATAAAAAACTTCAAGAAACTTCTATCCGTTCTTCATCGAACCCAAACTCTTTGAGCAATTCCTTAATCTTTGATATATGATTTCCTTGTAGTTCAATTCTACCTTCCTTGTAAGTTCCACCACATGCCAATTTTCTTTTCAACTGTTTAGAAATAGACTTCCCAGTTTTTTTATCTATACCTTCTATCACTGTCATTGGTTTTTTAAACCTTCTCTCCGAAATGTAAACCTTTATCAACTTGGCCTCTGCTTCTATTACTCCACATACACAAATAGATTTGGGTAATCCACACTTTGGACAAACTTCTTCAACCAATCCTTTTTCCTCCTACAACTTTAAAGAATGAAATTACAGAAACAGTTTTTCCTAAATAAAACAATTTTAATTCAGTTAGTTTTTCATTCATTTCTTTCTTTCCTTTTCCCTCTTTATCGTCAATATTCTGGCTATATCTCTCCTAATTACTTTTATCTTTCCAGGGTTTTTAATGTTTCCTCCCATCTCTTTGTTACCCCTTTCCTTCAATAATTCTAATTTAAGTTCATCTAATCTTTTTTCTAAATCTTCATCACTCAGTTTTCTCAGATCCTTTATCCTCATCTTCCCCGCCTTTTATCTCTTTTAATGACATTGAAACGTCTCCAGGGACTTCTTTTAATATACTAACTTGAACTCCCACAATACCAGGTTTTAGGTTAGCAGTAGACCTACCTCTATTCAATATGTTATCTGCATAATAACCAGAATGCTTGATGTAACCATCTTTAAATTTTTGAAACCTCCCTCTTTCTCCACCTAATTTGCCGGATATCTTAATCTCTACACCTATTGCTCCCGCTCTCATAATCTCCTTTAAATAGTAATTCGCAACCTTCTTGTAGAAAGACCCCCTTTCTAAACTTTTCGCTATTTTTATAGCAACGACTTGAGCATCAAGGAAAGGACTCTCAACTTCCTTAACGTCTAACATAGGATTCTCAAGACCAAATTCTTTGTGAATTTCTTCAGTTATCTCTTTTATTCTAGAACCAGATCTACCTATGACTAAACCTGGTCTGTTTGCGTATACTATAATTCTCGTTCCTAAAGGTGTCCTCTGAATTTCTATATGACTATAACCAGCTCTATCGAACTTATTTTTTAGATATTCTTCTATCTGCGCTTCTTTCATTCCTTCCTTTATGAAATGTTTTTCCACGGACATTACCTCTCCCCTAGAGTTATCTTTAATTGGCAGATCTTTGCTCTTCTACCTCTGTGAGTAAACCTACTTTTTGGAAGCATAAACCTGAAAGACTGATTTGCTGTTGCTTCCTCAATAAAGAGTTTTTCCCTGTCCAATTCCAATGAATCGGCATTGTTCTCTGCCTCTTCTATCAAACCCAATATCTCCTTCGAAACTACAGTATAATATTTACCATCTATACTCCTTTTTTGGCTCATCAAGTCATTCAACAGAGCCTTTGCTTTTTTAACTGGTTTGTTCCTTATGTTCTTGAAAATTGTTGCAGAGTCTTTAAGAGAAACTCTCGCCATTGGTCTTGATGCCGTTACTGTCTTCATGGTATCATCATTATTTAAGTGGTATATGCTTACTTCCCCTAGTTGCACCAGCTCCAGGAGCAGAATGTAGGACTCTCCCTCTTGTCAAAGAAAATTCACCCAACCTATGACCAAGCATTTCAAAGGTGATAGTCAAGGGTTTATATTCCTTACCATTATAAACGCCTAACTTCACACCTACCATTTCTGGTAAGACTATCATATCTCTTTCATGTGTTTTGTGAAATTTTTCTCGATCTTTTCTAATTTCTTCTAGAAGTTTTTTCTGTCTTTCTGTTAAACTTCTCAGTAAAGATCTTCTTTCCCTACTGGGTAATAATCTAGAGAATTCTTCCAAACTCATGTTCTTGAGTTCTTCTAATGTTTTACCTCTGTATTTTAATATTCTTGCCATAATTATCGCTTCCTCTTACCCATTCTTCTAGGTGATATCGATCCAACCTTTCTACCAGGTGGGGCATGTCTTGAAACAGATTTAGGAATACCTGGTTTTGTTTTTCCGCCAAAAGGATGATCAAGAGGATTCATAGCTACTCCTTTTGTTCTTGGATATAGTCTGCCTCTCGCTTTCATCGCCTGTAATTTTATACCAGCCTTAACCCACGGTTTTTCCTTTCTTCCACCACCTGCTGGTACACCTATAGTTGCGAGACACTTTTCGTTCAATTCTTTTACTTTTCCTGAAGAAAATCTGACTCTTACCTTATTTTTTATTTTTCCTACGACAGTTGCGAAACTACCTGAACTTCGACAAATCTTAGGTCCAGATCCAGGAAAAGTCTCAACCCCGAATATCTTAGTTCCTTCAGGAATCTTGTCAAGGGATAAAACACTACCGATATCAAAACCAGACCAATAGTTTATCACGTCTCCCACTTTCAAACCTTCAGGAGCTATGTGTAATCTTCTTGTACCATCAGGAAATTCTACAACTGCTAGAGGAGCGTTATGACCAGGATCATGAATGATATCAACAACTAAACCTAAAGAAATATCTTTAGATAAATTATATTCTACCTTTCCCTTGTATCTGTGAGAGGGAGTTCTGTATCTTGGACCTCCTTTACCTCTCGCTCTTGCGATTATCCTCTTTCCCATTTATTACACCTATTGGATTACTAATTCCTCTAAATTTATATTATTTAAATTTATTTCTTTTAAAGAAACAAAAAAGTTGGTATAATAGCTATAAACCTTAATTTATATCATCCCTAGTTTAACAGCAACATCAGCCGCAGAATATTCTTTCTTAAGTTTAATAAAAGCCTTCTTTTTACCATCTCTCGTGACCATAGTGTTGATTCTATCGACTTTAACTTTGAATACATCTTCAAAAGCTTTCTTAATATCTTCTTTCTTATACTTTCTATCTACAATAAAGACCAACTTATTCTCTTTCTCAACTATACTAATACTTTTTTCTGTCATATGGGGATAACGGAGAATTTTGTATGGATCCATGTTAACCACTCAATTTTTCTATGGAAGATTTTGACCAAATCGTCAAACGACCTTCATTCGATCCAGGAGCTAAATCATAGATTGAAACATCTTCAAAAATAAGAGCATTAACACCTGGTAAATTTTTGCAAGCCTTTATTATTCCATCACCCTTGGCAACTACGATTAAAGGTCCAATTTTTCTTTTATATTTTCTACCCCTCTTTTTCCCCTTTCCTGCTCTGACCTTCTTCTCTTTTGACCTATTCAATTCATCTTCAAGACCTATTGAAACAAGTAAGTTTTTAACATCCTTTGTTTTTTTAACCGATTCAATATCTTTAATGACTAATGGTAATTCTTTAATTTTCTCGACTTCATGTCCTCTTTTCTCTACTACTTCTTTATTTCCAGTTGCAGCGATAGCAGACTTAAAAGCCAATTCCATTTCTTTTTTGTTTATTTTCTGAAACCATTTTTTCTCAACTTTTGGTGGATGTGCTCTCCTACCTTTCACCGCACGTGGAACTCTTCTTACTCTCCATGATAAGAAAGGAGTACCTCCATGTAACCTTGGTAATCTAGACATATCTCTCATCATCATAGTATGCCTTATTCTTCTCCTACCGTGATAATGAGCAGAAGTCCTTAAACCAGCTAACACATCAGAACCATACGCTTGTCTTTTAATACTTTTTAAGGCTAAAAAAGCTCTCTTGATTAAATCTGGTCTAAGCTGTTGCTCGAAGACTTGTGGCAATTCTATTTTTTCTGTGGGCTTTCCTTCAAGATTAAGAACATTTACTTTCATAATTAACGCCTATGATTTTGTAGATAAACCTTTAATTTCTACAGGTAAAATAGGAACCTTTGGAGGTCTCATAGACTGTTTCAACCTGATGATTCTTTTTTTCGGTCCAGGTAGTGAACCTTCTATTAGGACATAATTTCCTTTTATTATTCCATAATTAACAAAACCTGATTTTGGAGTAATTTCCTTTCCATTTTCACTAATTTTCAATATTCTCTTGTTGTGTTCTGTTCTTGTTTGGAATCCCATCTGTCCTGACATTGGAACTGTCCATATTACACGACGAGGTGTTTCTGAACCTAATGTACCAATGTGTCTCCTCTTTTTAGCTGCCTTTCTCGTTTGTATCTTTACTCCAAACCTTTTAACAGGACCTTGTGTCCCCTTACCTTTTGTTACCGCGATGGCATCTACGAACTCTCCTTCCTTGAAAACATCTTTGATGTTGATTTCTTTACCTATCAAATCTTTAGAATAATTCCATTTTTCTTTGATGTCTGAGCCGCCAATTTCAATTTCAAATATTTCTGGTTTCTTTTTTCCTATTCCTGATTTCTTTGGTTGAGTTTTCACTAATATTCTAACTTTTTTGATTTTGTCCAATTCTTTCTCGATAGACTTTATTCCTTTCTCTTTACTGTATTTACCGATTATGAGTTTTCTCTTAAGGTCTTTATCATCTTTAATTTTTTCATCAAAAACTTCACTTGAAACTGTTAAACCATTTGGCGTATCTTTGTATACTCTAACACCAAGAACTATTAGTGGAGGACAGTCAAGAATCGTGACAGGAACTGAGATTTCTTCTCCCTTTGTTGGAGAGTTTTTTCTCGTGTCGATGATGATGGCATGAGCCATCCCAGCTTTGTAAGCTGCAAAACCCAAAATCTTTGTCTTCTCTGATTCAGGCCAAGTCTTAACTCTAGGGTAGATTCTTTTCGCTCTCTTTCTAGGCCAGAACTGCAAAGATCCAGCCCTTGGCTTACTGTGTCTTACCATTTAAATCACTCTAACTATTGGATAAACACATTTATTAATAATACTATCTTTAAATTCTTTCTCTTAAAGATTAATTTACTATTTTTTCCATAACAATAATCTTTTAACTCTCAATTGTCAGTAGATAAATATGGTAGATGAATGCATATTTTGTAAAATTGCGATGAAAGATAATCCTGCTGAGATAGTATACGAAGATAATGATACTATTGCGTTCCTGGATATTAACCCGAGGAGTAAAGGTATGTGCATCGTTGCTTCAAAAAAACATTTCACTAACTTCGATGAAAACCTTGAACTCGCAAGCAAGTTGTTTGATAAGGCTTTGATAGTAGGAGAAAAAATAAAAAAATCGTTGAACCCCGTATCAATATCCTTCTCGATAATGCCAGCACAAGTTTCTCACTTTCATATCCGTGTATATCCAGTCTACAAGGGTCAAGTTCCATTGTTCGAGAATAAACCGATAGAAATATCAAAAGAAGAATTGAATACAATCGCACATAAGATAAGATCTGCAATGGTAGAATGGAAGGGTAGAGAATCAAAAAAAGTTGAAGAAAAACCTAAGGAAGAAGAAAAGAAGGAAGAACCAAAAAAGGAAAGAAGCGAAGAAGATGTATATTGGATGAAGAGAGCAATGGAATTGGGATGAAGAAAATCTTTGAAAACTCTATATAAAATAAGGAATTTAAAATCCTAATTATTTTATTATATTTTCATGCGGCTGTAGTCCAGCCTGGTTAAGACCCTGGCCTTCCAAGCCAGTGACGCGGGTTCAAATCCCGCCGGCCGCATACTTAACTTAAAGGAAAATTTCCAAAAATTAGGTTCACTAAAGACCAGTAGACATACATGATCATTACTATAAGAATTATAGCCATAGTTATCATCGCTATCGTTTTTGGCTTCATGATTTAATTTTAGGAGTATTTCTATTAAAACTAAAACCTTAATAAACTTTACTAAATAAATCTAAGTATTGTTCGTGATACCATGAGACATGACACTTTGGCAGATGTTTTATCAGCCATAAAGAATGCTGAAAGAGTTGGGAAGAAAGAATGTATTACTCCTGCCTCTAACCTTGTAAAGGAAGTGTTAAAAGTAATGCAGAAGGAAGGTTTTATAGGGGTTTTCGAATTTGTTGACGATGGTAGATCAGGAAAATTCAAGGTTCAACTTAAGAATAGAGTTAACGATTGTAACGCCATAAAACCTAGGTATTCAGTGAAATTGGATGAATTTGAGAAGTGGGAAAAAAGGTTCCTACCCGCCAGAGGCTTTGGAATACTCGTAATCTCCACGAATAAGGGTGTAATGACCCATGAGAACGCGAAGAAAGAACAATTAGGTGGCAAGCTTTTAGCATATGTTTTCTAGTGGTGAAAATGGAGAATGAATTGATTATACCAGATAATGTGACGATAGAGATCGATAACAAACAAGTTAAAGTCTCAGGTCCTAAAGGAGAATTGAAGAGAGAGTTTAAGTATTTCCATGATATTAAGATTGAAAAGAAAGACAATAAACTGGTCGTAGCCTCTTCTTCTGACAGGAAAAAGGTCAAAGCAATGGGAGGAACAATCATCGCTCATGTGAGAAACATGATAAAAGGTGTAACAGAGGGATACACTTACAAGATGAGAATCGTTTATTCACACTTTCCTGTTACTGTGAAAGTCGAAGGAAACAAAGTTTTAGTTCAAAATTTTCTAGGAGAAAACGTACCTAGAGTTGCGAAGATAATAGGAGATACCAAGATTGAAATAAAAGGTCAAGACGTAATCCTTGCTGGAACTGATAGAGAGGCAGTTGGTCAAACTGCTGGAAATATAGAACAAGCATGCAGAATAAGTAAGTACGATAGAAGGATTTTTCAAGACGGAATTTACATCGTTGAAAAGGGATAATTTTTTAAAAGGTAGATAAAATGGTTAACCCAAGAAAAAAACCTAAATTCTTGAGACAAGGAGCAAAGTATCTTAAAAGAGTAAGTAAGAAATGGAGAATACCAAAGGGAAGACATTCCAAATTAAAGGTTAGGGAAAAATCTAAGGGAGCTATGCCTGAAATCGGATACCGTTCTCCAAAGTCTACGAGAGGTTTACATCCTTCTGGTTTAAAAGAAGTTTTGATTCAGAATTTAGATGATTTAAAAAAGATTGATAATAAAACTGAAGCTGGAAGAATATCTAGTCGAATCGGAAAGAAAAAAAGAAAACTTATAATAGAAAAAGCGAAAGAGTTGAAGATTAAAATACTTAATCCATAATCAGTATCTAATGTGATTTCAATGGGAGGACTATCACTTCAGAGGAAACTAGCAGCCGATATTTTGAAAGTCGGTGAGTCCCGGGTAGTCATGGATCCAGAACACTTAGAAGATATAAAGAATGCTATAACGAGAGCAGACATAAGGAAGATGATCTCTCACGGTTACATAAAAATAAAGCCAAGCAAGATAAAGAAACCAGATTTGTATCCTAAGAAAAGAAAAAGAGGTTTTGGCAGCAGAAAGGGTTCTTTGCACGCAAAAGTAACAAAGAAGGAGAGATGGATAAACACAATCAGACCTTTGAGAAGAATGTTAAAGGAATTAAGAGATAAGGGGGCTATCGATAGTAACACTTACAGAAAAACTTACATGTTAATAAAGAGTGGAGCATTCAGGAGTAGGTCGCACTTGAAGTTATATCTAAAACAAAGAGGAGTTCTACATGAAAAAGGGACCTAGGTACAGAATTCCATTTGAGCGAAGAAAAGGTGGAAAGACAGATTTCAGAAAAAGGTTGAAGTTACTCTCTTCTAAAAAATCGAGATTAGTTGTGAGAAAATCCTCAAAACATGTTAAGGCTCAGATTGTTGATTATAACAAGAAAGGTGATAATATATTAGTTTCTGCCTCTTCACAAGACTTGAAAAAATTTGGTTGGGCTGGCTCTACAAATACACCATCTGCTTATCTTGTTGGACTTTTAGTCGGAAAAAGAGCACTGAAAAAAAACATCAAATCAGCTATATTAGATATGGGATTATACAAGAGCGTGAAAGGATCGAAAATTTACGCTGTCTTGAAGGGCGCATCGGATGCTGGTTTAGAGATTCCTCATTCACCTGATATTCTTCCATCCGAAGAGAGAATAAAAGGGGGTCACATCGTAGGTTATGCACAAAAACTTAAAAAAGATAAAAAAAGATACAAAAAACAATTTACGATTTCAAAACCTGAAAAATTATCTGAAATGTTTGAAAAAGTTAAATCTAAAATAATCAAAGGTTAACTTCATGGCTAAAAAAACAGAAAAGAAACCAAAGAAGAAATCTAAGAAAAAGGTAGTGAAAAAAATCGAAAAACCAAAGAAAAAAGTTTCGAAGGAAATAGAAAAGAAAGTTAAGAAAAAAGTTGAAAAGCCTAAGAAAAAGGTAAAACCCAAGGAAGAGAAAAAGAAAGAAAAACCAAAAAAGAAACCTGAGGAAAAACCCAAGGAAATAAAAGAAAAACTAGAAATTGAAGAAATACCCGAAAAACCAAAAGAAGTTGTAGAAGTAAAGAAAGAAGTAGGGGTTTGGGTACCAAGGACAAACCTTGGAAAATCAGTGATGAGTGGTAAGGTTAAAGATATAACCGAGATATTGGATAAAGGAATCAAGATAAAAGAACCTGAGATCGTCGATACTCTCATTCCAAATTTGGAAAGTGAACTCGTGCTAATTGGTGGTCGTCCTGGAAAGGGTGGTGGGATTGAAAGAACTCCTATAAGAATTTCAGCCAAGATGCATAGATCAGGAAGAAGGTATACCTCTACAGCATTTGCAATCGTCGGTAACAGAGATGGTATCGTTGGTGTAGGAAAGGGTAGAGGAAAAGAAAGTGTTCATGCAATCAACAAGGCAATTGAGAAGGCAAAATTGAACATAATAAAGGTTCCTAGAGGATGTGGTTCATGGGAGTGTGAATGCGGCGAGACACATTCAATTCCTTTCAAGACTGAGGGAAAATCAGGGTCTGTCCGAGTTACTTTGATGCCAGCACCAAAAGGTGTTGGTTTGGTAGTCGACGATGAGAGTAAGAAAATTCTACAGTTAGCGGGAATAAAAGATGTTTGGTGTAAAACTCTTGGTGATACAGGAACAAGGTCTAATCTTATTAAAGCAGTGTTCTACGCTCTTAAGAATTTACACACCTACAGAACTGGTAAGAAGATTAAAGGTAATCTTTAAGCAAATTCATGCTTTTTATTACATCGTCTCTGGAAACTAATTCTAAAATTACAATTTCTTCGTAATCAATATTTATCAACTTATCCAAAAATTTTTTATAATCCAATTCCCCACTTCCAATAGGATAATGATTATCTTCTCCTCCTTTGAAGCCATCAACAAAGTGAACGTGTTTAATTTTTTTCTGGAACCTATCTATAAAGATAACTGGGTTTATACCAACAGTTATAGAATGGCCTGTATCTATGGTTAAGTATGCTCCATTTTTAATAAAATAATCGAACTCCTCTGGTCTAGTGAAGAAAGGTGCTCCAAAAGGAAGATTTTCCAAGCATAATTCTAAGTTAAGTTTTTTAGAAAATGACATCAATTCATTAACACTTTTTTTACATATCTCTCTTACTACTTCTGGGAACGACGCATAAATGTCTGGAAATGAGACGAAAGAACCAGGATGTAACACGACTTTTTTCACTCCAATATATTTCGCTATTTTCATGGTTTTCTTTGTTTCTTCAATCGATTTTTCTCTCACAGCCTTTTCATAGGCAGATACATTAATTTCCCATGAAGGCAGATGAAATATAATTCCCTCAAAAATTTTTAGTTTTCCCTTAATATCATCTTTAATGGTTTCGAAAACCTCTGAATTAAACGGACCGAATGAATCAATCTCTATAAATTTGAAACCATGTTCCTCTGAAAATTTTATCATTATATCGATGAGATCTAGGTAAAGTTTATCAATTTTCTCCACTTTTTTCCAAAGTTCATTAAATTCTCTTAACAATATAGTCATCGATATTCCAAAATTCATGGATTCATTCAGCCCCAGAAGGTTTCAACAATTTTCTTAGTTTTGGTATTATTATAGGATAAGTTTTTCCCTTCAGGAATTGTTTACATGTATCCTTCAGGACTCTTTTGTAGTACCAAAGGGTTGACTCAAAGAAAGGTCTAGTAGGAAAATCTTTGGGTAACTTATTGTAGGCTTCTATTACCTTATTATGGTATTTTTCACCTCTATCTAAAGTTTTTTTGGTGGCAATTTCAACAATTTTTTTAATATCTCTCTCCCCTTTGTTCCAAAGATCTATGCAGTATGCCAAGAAATAGGAAGGATTAGGAATACTCGGATCTATACCAAGGTTGGTATCACCCAACAAATCCTCGATATCATCAACAACTTGTAACTCGCCAGCAAAAACCCGTGCTCCTTCTTCGAATATTTTAATTATATCTAATTTTTCAGAAGGCAATGTGGCAAAAACAGTTCCTTCGATTTCACATATTTTTCCTTCGTAGATTTTCTCTATCAAACGCAATGAAGTTTTGGGTGATGCTTGAGCTTCATAATCCATCTTTTGTTTATCGCAAACATTTTTTAAACCTTGTGATAGCCTTTTTATGATCCTTTCATAAACTGTTTTATTTGTTGTCTTAATATTCTCAAGATGTTTAAGTCCCATGTAAAAGATTATAGCAGCACAGAGTTTATGAATAATAATCCAAGTCTTGTAAGGAATTAAAGGATGTTTCAAAACTTCATTATCCAGAACGGAATCAGTTATATCAGCACTCACTGGTAAACATATACCAATGCCATACAACCATTCATTTATCACTTCTTCATCAACATCTCCTAGACCTTCTGTTGCTGCTAGCGCAGGAGCAATGACTACAGTTAGAAATCCAGTTCTAGTCCCGTATCTTACAAAATCTTCAATAACAATATCTTTACCAAAATGCCTCAGGATTCTTCTGAATTGAGCTATTTCATCTTGATCACAAGCAAGTTCTTCAAAACCAATTTTTTTTGCGTAATTTTGAGTCATTGACAAAAGTTTTTGATCAGAATTAGAATTTAAAAAATTTGAAATCTCATTTATCATTTCCTCTTCTTTTATCTTCCAGAATTCTTTTGATTTTTTGTTGTACTTTTTGATTTGATAAAGACCTTTTCGACTCTTGAATAACATTCTCAGGATTTGCCTTTTTTTAATTCCCACTTTCACACCGATAAGGTTCTATATTATTTCTCATCCTTTAAAATCTTTTTAAAACATTTATATTATCGGATAAATAAGACAGGAAATGAATAAACTTAAATATAAGATTCAGAAATGTTTTTATAGTTAACATTTTAATGTTGAGGTTATGAAGGCTTTAATTTTAGCAGCAGGAATTGGGAGACGTTTAAAGCCAATAACCGACCGTATTCCTAAGACTCTAATTAAGATAAGAGATAAACCCATACTTGGTCATATCTTATCGAACCTAAAAAAATGTAGGATAAAGGATGTTGTAATCGTAACAGGTTATCGGGAAGAACTAATAAAAGATTATGTTGGTTCCGGTTCCAAGTGGGGATTGAATGTATCTTATTGTCATAACATCGATTATAGTTCTACTGAAAATATCTACAGCGTATATCTTGCTAATCAAGAATTAGTTGGTGAAGATTTCATTCTAATAAACGCAGATGATATGTTTTCTCCGTCAATCATATTTAAGATGTTGAACAAGCGTGGACGTATTGTTGTTGCGGTAGATGGGGAAGGAACTTTGGGTAGCGAAGAAATGAAAGTAAGTGTTAACAACGGAAGAATTTCTTCCGTCACAAAACAAATGGACCCTTCCCGTGCATTCGGTGAGGATATAGGGATAACAAAGTTCGATAAAGAAGGGAGTAAAGCTTTCTTTAATACGATAGAAGGTATAATTCAAAGGAAGGGACCTTATGGTTGGTTCCAAGAGGCGATTAATCAATTAGCAAAGAAGAATTATCCTATAACTTATGTTAATGTTGAAGATGAACCTTGGATTGAGATAGACGATCACTTTGATTTGAAATGGGCTAAGACACCAGTATCACACATGATTGTGGACAGAATAAGGTCAATGGGAAGAAGATTAAAATCGATTAAAACAAGGAAGTCTAAATAATTTCGAGTTTTATCAAGATTTTTCTTGCAAGTTCCTTTTTTATACCATTCCTCAATATGGTATATCGTTTATCACTCCTAGCTTTATGGGCTATTGATAAAGCCTCTATCAGAATTTGGGGTGGAATTTTAATTTCTTTACAATTGGTCGGTAACTTGTAAGAGACTAAAGCATCTTTGATTTCTTCATGGTCAATACCGTGAAGGAAAGACATGATGTAAGCACCAAGAGCAACTTTTTCTCCGTGCAACGCCTTGTTCTCAGGGAATAACTTATCGATAGTATTCCAGAACATATGCTCTGCTCCGGAACAAGGCCTTGAAGAATCTGTTATTATCATAGCAACACCACAAGTTATCAGAGTTTTAAGTAAAAGTCTAATGGATGATTTGTAATCTTTTTCATAATCTTTCGAATTCTTAATAATCAAGTCTGCAGATGAAGAGACAAGATTAGCAGTATATTCGTCGTAATCCTCGCCCCTTTCATATTTTGCAAGTTGCCAATCTAATACCGCCGTTTTTTTAGAGATGACTTCACCACAACCCGCAGCAAAAAATCTGAAAGGAGCTTTTGACATTATTTCTAAATCAGCGACTATTGCCAAAGGAGGACTTGTCAATATTGGATACCTTTTTTTACCTTTAGACATAACTGCTCTATTAGAAGCAATACCATCGTGAGAAAGAATTGTAGGGACACTGATGAATGGGACTTTGAGAAAGTTTGCTACAGCCTTAGCCATATCTATATTCTTTCCACCACCTATCCCTATTACCAAGTCAGCCTTAACTAACTTTGCATGTTTTTTCACTCTTTCTAAAGTAGAATGATCACATTTTTCAACGTAGACACAATTCGATTTGTAATCATTATCCGTCAATAAATCTAACGTCTTTCTTCCGATCAACTCACGAGTTTTCATTCCTAGAACTAGCAGTAACGATTGAAAATCATTTAGTCTCTTCAGAAGTTTTGGAATTTCTCTAATCGCCTTTTCTTTAACGATTATTTCTCTGGGAAGTTTTATTTGGTTCAATTCAAACACTCTTTATCTTTCATTATGGATAGATTTAAAATAATATCTATTCACTTATTATAAGTTATAAAATAATTAGTGGTATTATGTTTGCAGTTGTAAGAATTCGTGGTTCAGTCAAAGCAAAAAAAGAAGTAGAGGATACGTTGGAGATGTTAAGGCTGAAGTCAATAAACAGTTGTGTTGTCATTCCAGAAACAAAAGCATATCTTGGTATGTTAAAGAGAGTCAAAGATTACATAACCTGGGGAAAGATTGACAAAAAAACTTTATCTAAACTCTTGGAGAAAAGAGGAAAGGGGAAGGTTAAATCAAAAGATCTTGAAATAACAAAACCCATCTTTAGGTTAAATCCTCCAAGAGGTGGTTATAAATCCACGAGATTACCCTATCCAAAAGGAGATTTAGGAGATAGACGAGATAAGATAAACGGGTTGTTAGAAAGAATGATTTGATGTGATTGAATGGTAGTCAGACGAAAGAAAAAAATCTTGAAAAGAAGAGGACGTGGTTCTGGATACGGTAGTCATAAGAAGCACAGAGGCGGAGGAAGCAGAGGTGGTCGAGGCTTAGCAGGCTTACATAAACACAAGAGAATGACAGCAATAAAATACATGCCTGAACACTTCGGTAAAAGAGGATTCAAAAGACCACAAAAAGTTTTGAAGGAAATCAAAACAATTAACTTAAAAGATTTAGATTCATTGGTCGAACAACTATTGAAAGAGAAAAAAATCAAAAAAGATAAACAAGGTATAAAGATCAACTTATCAGAATTGGGTTATGATAAAGTTTTAGGAACAGGTCAACTCAAGAATCGTTTAATAGTCGAGGCAAAATATTTTTCTAAGAATGCGATAAAAAAATTAAAGGAGAATAAGGGAAAAGCGATAGTTGTGAGTTAGATGTTTGATTATACTAAGATAGCAAATTATATTCCAACTGTAGAGAAGCCCATATACAAACTTTCTCTAAACAAAAAATTGATGTGGACTGGATTGGTGCTTACAGTCTATTTTCTTTTATCTTCTCAACTTTTCGGTCATGTATACGGTGTTGAACCAGGAGCGGGTCAACAATTTCAGGGTCTGGCAATGCTATTAGGTTCAACTTTCGGAACTTTGATGACATTAGGTATCGGTCCCATCGTTACCTCTTCGATAATCCTACAGTTATTGGTGGGTTCTAAGTTGATAAGTTGGGATTTAAATGATCCAGAAGATAGGAAAAAATACGATGCGATACAAAAAATAGCAGGAATTTCATTGTGTTTCGTAGAGGCGATAGCATTCGTTTTAGGTGGAGCAGTTCCACCAATGAGTTATGATTTGTTTACCGTTACCATCGTCATACTTCAGTTAGCCTTGGGAGGATTGATAGTTATATTCTTGGATGACATCGTGAGTAAGTGGGGTATTGGTTCTGGTATCAGTCTTTTCATAGCGGCAGGTGTCGCTAACACTATTTTCATAAGATTGTTTACACCATTCACCATGACAGGTGACTTACCAATGACAGGAAACCCACCAGCAGGTATTTTTTGGGGCTTCATCTATGGTTTGTTAGAAAAGAATATAGCTGATATATTAGTGAACTTACTTCCAATACTCTCGACAATACTCGTTTTTATCATAGTGATTTACGCTCAAGGTATATCTGTTGATGTTCCATTGGCCTTCTCTGCTTTAAGAGGCTTTGGTAGAAGGTGGTCACTCAAATTATTCTACACTAGTAACATTCCCGTTATCCTGACAGCAGCTTTATTGGCTAACTTCCAGTTATTCGGTAACATGATGGCCAAACCTACAATTGAAGACCCTAGTATAAGTTGTAGTATGCTTGGTTGTTATCAAACCACTCAACAGGGAGGTAATGAACCTATAAATGGGATCGTATATTATTTTTCTGCCCCTAGGAATCTATTATTCGATGTGATCAGTGGTTTACTCTCTTCACAGCTTTTTCTGAGAGCTTTGATTTATTTATCATTTATGGTTGGAGCATCGATAATATTTTCGATTTTTTGGGTTAACACATCTGGAATGGATGCTGAGAGTGTAGCTGATCAAATAAGTTCGATAGGCATGCATATTCCAGGATATAGGAGTAACCCAAGAATCATCAAACAAGTGTTGAACAAATACATTCCACCACTTGCTGTTTTGGGTGGTTTGTCGATAGGATTTCTTGCAGCTTTTGCAGATTTTACTGGTGCATTAGGAACTGGAACAGGAATTCTACTTACAGTGACAATTATTTATAATTTTTATGAGCAATTAAAAAGAGAGAGTTTGGAGGGAGCACATCCGTTGGTGAGAAAAGTGATGGGTGAATGAAATGGTTGTTGATGTAATAAACAATTCCCTGTTGAGTTTAAGTCCAATTTTAGGAGTATTCTTAGTAGGATTTTTAATCTGTGTAATAATGGGATTGGTTAACAAGAAGACTTTAGGTACTGAACATGTGAAAGAAGTGAAGAAAAAATTGCAAGATCTAAGAGAAAAAATGCTAGAGGCACAGAAATCTGGTGATTCGAGCAAGGCTAATGAATACGTAAAGCAGATGTTAATTATCAATTCTAAATACATGAAATTCATGATGAAGCCTATGATGATTTCTTTATTACTCGTGATATTGATACTACCATTCATAAGGGGGGCATATTCTGGTATGACTGTTGCAATCGTACCAAAAACTATACCTGTAATTGGAGGAATAGGTCTGTCTTGGTTCTGGTGGTATTTTATAGTCACTTTCGTATTGAGTCTGATAATAAGGAAGATTATAGGGATTTGAATGGTAAAACCGAGGCTTAGGACGAGGAGCCTTAAGAGGAAAAAAGTAAGAACTCCAGGTGATAGGGGAGTTGTTCATTATAGGAGAAAAAAACCTAGTAGTGCAAAGTGTGCTATCTGTAAAAAACCACTACACGGCGTTCCAAGGTTTAATCCTTCAAAGATTAGGAAATTAGCCAAAACAAAGAGAAGACCCGAAAGACCGTATGGTGGAAATCTTTGTTCATCTTGTATGAGAAAATTGCTTAGAAAAAGTGTTATTGAGACATAAAAGATGAAGTTTTTAAGTGTTTATGATAAACTATTTCAAAGATGGTAGGTGACTATCATGGCTTTAGAAGTCGGAAGAGTTTGTATGAAAACTGCTGGTCGTGAGGCTGGTAGATATTGTGTAGTTTTGAAGAAACTTGATGATACTTTTGTTTTGGTAACTGGACCAAAAGTTTTGACAGGAGTTAAACGTAGAAGATGTAACATTGAACACCTTGAACCAACTCAACACACAGTTAAAATAAAATCAGAGGCGGCTGAAAGTGAAGTGATTAAGGCTTATGAGAATATAGGTTTACTCAAGAAGTTTGGGTTGAGGAAACCAAGTCCTGAAGTCGTGAAGGAAGCTGAAAAGAAAGTTCCAGTGAAAAAAGGGGAAAAACCAAAGAAAGAGGAGAAGAAAGAAAAACCACCAGAAAAGAAGCCTGAGAAAAAACCTAAGGAGAAACCAAAGGAAGAAAAGAAAGTTGAAGAAAAGAAACCAAAGGAAAAGAAGGGATTAACAATTAAATTGAAAATACCGTCACTAAGAAAAGCTAAGAAACCAGAGAAGAAAGAGAAACCGAAGAAGAAACCAGTGAAAAAGAAGGTTGTGAAGAAAAAACCTAAAAAGAAACCAAAGAAGAAAAAATGAAAAGAAAAAGAACTGTTATGGAATTAATTCCTTACAGTGTCATCAATATAGACAAACCTATCGGAATCACGTCTCGACAGGTTGTTATTGAGATAAAAAAATTTTTTGGATTAAAACGTTGTGGGCATACTGGTACTTTAGATCCTAACGTGACAGGTGTACTCATCGTTGCTTTAGAAAATACTACTAAAGCTATGCCAGTCTTGATAGGTTTGGATAAGGAGTATGAAGGTATTCTTTATTTACATAAAGATGTTGATAAGAAAAAATTGGAAGAAACAATTTCTGAAAATTTTGTTGGCACAATCACTCAAATTCCACCAGTCAAATCGAGAGTAGCAAGAAAACCTAGAAAAAGAGTAGTATATTCTTTCGATATTCTAGAAAAAAAAGATAAGAACGTTAAGTTCAGGACGAGAGTTCAAGCTGGCACATACATAAGAAAACTTTGTTCAGACATAGGAGAGAAACTTGATGTTGGAGCACACATGAAAGAACTAAGAAGAGTTCAAGTTGGACACTTTAGATTGAAGAACAGTCATTCTTTAGAGGAAATTAAAAAGGCCTTTGAAGAATTCAAACAAGGGAATGTTACACCTTTAGGAAAAATACTTATTTCGATCGAACAAGCGATTCCTCATGTTAAAAAAATTTATGTCAAGGAATCTTCTTTAAAACCAATATCTAATGGTGCTCCTCTAAGTAAATCAGATGCTGTAAAAATTCAGAGTGGAATCAAACCAAATGAAATCGTGGGTATATTTTCGTTGAACAATGAATTAATAGCATTAGGGATAGCAAAAACAGACAGTAAGAACATGAAAAAAAGAAAAGGAACAATAGTCAGGATTGACAGGATAATTAGAAAATTTAACTTATAATCTCAAATACTTAGGAATCTTCAAACCCAACTTCAAATTCTTCTTGGATATCCTTGCAATTATCCTTAAAGCATCTTGCTTAGTTAGGTTCATTATTCTAATCCATTCATCATTGTTGATTGATGATAGAATGATATTCAACTCTTCGTCATCAAGATTTTGGAACAAAGTTTTTAATCTGTAAAAGTTTTTGTGCTCTCTACCTAAAGTTGATTTTACTTCATCTTGATAATCCATCAAACTCTCATCGATCGGTGCATCATTTCTAATACTCTTAGCCATATGTTTTCCTAATAAGTATCCACTGAACAGAGCAGGTCCAGTTCCTCCGCCATGTATAGGGTTCGTAAACCTTGCAGAAGCACCTACACATACAAGATTAGACCAAAAAATAGATTTAGGAATTCCGAAAGTTGAAACAGTCCCACCTTTTTTAGATATTACATCTCCATCTATCTTCAACTTCTTCCAAAACTTTTGCATCAGTGGAAAAGTACTGTTTACTCTAGAACCTTGACAACCTAATCCTACGTTTGCTTTATCCGCTCCTTTGGGAAAAACCCATGCATACCCACCAGGTGCTAACTCGTTACTAAAATACAGATGTATCAAATCATGATCGTTTATGTTACAACCCGTCACCTTATACTGAAAACAAATTTCTATTTCATTCTTATCCAAGGGATCATTTATACCCAATGCCTTTCTCCAGATGTTTTGACTGACTCCAGTTGCATCCACAAAGTATTTGCCACTGATAGTTTTTCCATCACTTGTTTCAATTCCTTCGATTTTATTGTCTTTAACTATCGGTTGAGATGCACTCACTCCAGTCCTTATTTCCCCTCCCATATATTCGAAAATTTCAGCAAGATTTTTCAAGAAATAATCTTTGTTTAAAACCCAACCCTGTCTTTCATTTAGTTTAATTCTTATCTTTTCTTCATTCGGTAGATGGATGATCATCCCGTACATATCATTCTCAAAACATTTTTCATTTAGTTTTTTTCTTAATAAAGAACCATAATCTGACATCTTCAAGAACCAACTTTCAGATAGACCTTCAGCACATTTTTCTTCTCCAACTTCTTCCCTACTCTCCAAAATCAAAACTTTAGCATCTCTGTTCACAAATAGAGTTGAAATTCCTGTTGAAAGGCCAGCAGGACCAGCACCACAAATTATTACATCGTAATCCATTAAATCACATAATAATATCCAACATGGATTTTAAGTATTTTTTTCCATGAGAATAAAAATATAAATTCCTATCAATTTAATGATAATCATGTCTGTTCCAAAAGACCTTATGAAAATTCTGGCATGTCCGAAATGTAAAGGTGATGTGGAAGAAAGAGATATGTTTATCCTTTGTAATAAATGCAAATTAGCTTATCCTGTCCTGGATAAAGACGTTCCAGATATGTTGATAGAGGATGCTTGGTCATTAGAAAAGGCAAAGAAAGCCAACTTTAAACATAAGTTGAAACTATGAGGGTAATCGTATGATGAGGATTACTAGAAGAAGTCTAAGAGATGAAAACATTGTTGAGTTAAAAGATATCGTTAGAGGATCCTGGATAAACCTAACAAAACCGACCAAAAAAGAGATAGATTTCGTCATCGAGAAAACAGGAATATCAACAGAATTCATTAAAGCTGCTCTTGATGAAAATGAAAGGCCAAGATTTGATATAGAGAAAGATGTTCTCATCATTTTCAGAGTTCCAAGTGAAATGGGAAACAATTCAGATCGAGAATTAGAAACAATCCCAATAGGCATAATCATAACTGAAGATTACATAATAACTGCTAGTCTCATGGAAACAGATATTTTGAAAGACTTCTATGAGAATAAAATTAAGAACTTTTACACTACAAAAAGGACAAGGTTCCTGATCCAAATACTCTCCAGAACTAACTATTATTTCGTTAGGTACTTGGATAGAATAGAGGACGAAATCGATAGGACAGAAGATAGTTTGATGGAGTCTATGAGGAACAAAGATCTGATTCGTTTGTTTGAGATACAAAAGACTTTGATATATTTCAGTAGAGCTCAATTAACAAACGGTATAGTTTTGGATAACATTCTCAAGGGAAAGGTTGTTAAGTTATACAAAGAGGATGAGGATGTATTAGACGACATAATCATTGAAAATAAACAATCGTTGGAAATGACTACAACATACTATAATATTTTGACCAATACCATTGCTGCCTATTCATCTCTTGTATCGAACAACTTGAATGTCGTGATGAAACTATTGACGTCACTCACTATCATTCTTTCCATCCCGACGATCATCGGAAGTTTTTATGGTATGAATGTTGGTCTTCCTTTCCAAGACAATCCCTTTGCATTTGCTTTTACGTTATTGATTTCTTTTCTTTTCTCATTGATCGTTGCTATATTATTCATCAAGAAAAAGTACTTGTAATCTAATGACTGAAAGCTTAAAAGGATTTCTTAATAAAAATGTCTAATATTATTAGGAGTGCCGGGATGGCAGAATCTGGCTAATGCGCTGGACTTGAGTCGTTCCGATGTGGAAGATGGCTTGACCCTGATTAGTGATGGACATGGAGGTGAACTGAAGGATATCCAGTGTCCGAAAGGACGTTTGGGTTCAAATCCCAATCCCGGCGTTTTTTTAAATTTTAAAAATCAAATTAATCCTCAATGAGAAAAAAAAGACTTAGAGAATTGAAGTTGAGTTTTAACCTCTATGTTGGACACTCTCTTTTCATTATACTAATCATCTTATCACTAACCCATTATGTTTTTGTCAATACTGTTCAAATCCAAATACAGATGAGCGAGATAAACTTATTTTTAAACACTGTAGGCATGTGTTTCTACATCATGATATTTCTACAGTACCTTAACGGATTATTAATTGTCAGAAACTTTGGTGATCTCTTAATATAGTTCTTTAACCACTCAACCAGCGACAAGCTTCTTTTCTTCGAACAACATGAGTTTAGCAAGAGCTTCTATCAATTTTGGTTGAACTGATATCACGTCTGTTGCTGTAATTATCCCAACAAGTTTTTTGTCCTCCAATACGGGAAGTTTCTTTATCTTTCTTTCTACCATAACGTGCGTTACATCTTCCAGTGTTTTATCCGATTTTATTGCTACAACCTTCTTCGTCATTATATCTCTAACAAGAGTAGTATTAGGATCAAGGTTACCCGATACAACTTTCCATATTATATCCAATTCTGTGACTATTCCTACGAGCTTATCATTTTCAACGACTAAGAGACTTCCTATTCTGTACCTCGTCATTACCTTAGCTATTTCTCTGACTGTAACATCTGGTTTTGTTATCATGACTCTTTTTGTCATCGCATTTTTTACAAGCATAATTATTTTTTGGTTTTGTTATTTAATGTTTTTATGTTAGAAATCTTCTTCAAAATTAAATTTTATTGAAACCTATTTTTATCGACTTATTTTTGAATACCAATTCTGAACTATAATTTCCCCCCGTTTTACCTATTTCTACTACTTTGGCACCAACATCTTTTTTAAGAGTACTCACAAATTTCTTCAAACTTTTTTCCGTTTCAGGATCTGATTTAAGAGTTAAGCTTATTGTATCCTTCACAACAAACCTATTTTCCTTTCTCATCGCTTGAATCTTTCTAGTTAACTCCCTATACAATCTTTCTTCCAATATTTCCTTATCTTCTTCCAAATCCAACAAAACATTGTTTTCATCAAACTCAGATTCAGCGAACTTACCTTTTGGTACCTTAGAAGCTACTTTAACGGATTTCACGTTACACATATTCAATAGAATATTTTCCAATGATTTTACCGCTTTTTTTATCTCTTTATCTTTTGTAACAACTATTAACCTTTTCACAGGCCAACGTAATTTTAGACCAGATTTCTGTCTGGCAAAATTTGATACTTCTGCTATCCTTTTGATAATTTCCATTTCTTTTTCCAGTTTTTTATTGATCAGTTTTTTGTTCGGCTTCGGTAAATCATACATATGAATAGATTCCAATCCTTTCCTAAAATTCCTTAAAACATTCTGATAGATATCCTCTGAGATAAAAGGGGCAATAGGTGCTAACAACTTAACAAGATGATCTGTCACAACAAGAAGGGTGTAGAAAGCAGCATCCTTATCCTTTCCTTCGTACAGCGGCCAAACCCTATCTCTTATTATCTTGATGTACCAACGTGAAAAATCATTCAGGATGAAATCCATTATCTCTTGAACACTCTTATGACCACTATAGTTCTTGAAGTATTCCAAGTAATTCTCTGTAATAGAATTTATCCTAGATAGAATCCATTTATCCTCTATCTTAAGCCTTTTAGGTCTTGGGAATTTTTTAACGTAAGTTATGATGAAATTAAAAGTATTCCTCAAGATGTTGAATTGTTTGGCTATTTCCCTCGTATCCTCAACATTGAAATAGAAGTCATCCCATGGCGGACTTGACAACAGGTAGAATCTTAGAACATCCCTTCCGTATTCCTTAACCACATCCATCGGAGTTATTATGTTGCCTTTGGATTTTGACATCTTAATGCCGTGAGCATCTAGGACAAATCCATGGAATAAGATTGCTTTGAAAGGAGCTTTATCAAAAGTTATTACACTCGTTATCAGCTCAGAATTCCACCAACCCCTAATCTGATCAGGTCCCTCCAAGTTTAAGTCTGAAGGCCACAACTCTTTCCAAAGTTTCTTACTTCCAGGGTAACCAAGACTAGCCCATGAACATACTCCAGAATCGAACCATACATCCAAGACATCAGGAACTCTTTTCATCACACCTTTACATTTTTCACATTTCAACGTTACTTCATCTATATAAGGCCTGTGAAAATCTTTTGGTACTTTTTTCAATTCTTCTCTAGATCCCACAACTTTCACTTCTTCACATTCTTTACAGACCCATATTGGCAATGGTATTCCCCAGTATCTTTGACGAGAAATTGGCCAATCTCCAAGACTCTCTAACCAATTGTGAAATCTGATTCCTGCCCAAGAAGGATACCAATTAACTTTCTTATTCTCTTGAATCAGTTTATCTCTCATCTTAGTTACTCTGAAGAACCATTGAGGAAGTGATATCAATAACAAGGGTGACTCACATCTCCAACAGTGAGGATAGTCGTGTCTAATCTTTTCTTTATACAGTAATAATCCACGGTTTTCCAACTCTTCTAGAATTAAACTATCAGCATCTTTAACGTACACCCCAGAATATTTACCACAATTATCATCGTAAGTACCATCCAAATTTACAGGAGATACTGCTGGTAAACCAGTTTCCTGGCCGACCTTAAAGTCCTCTTGGCCATGCCCAGGAGCTGTATGGACTAAACCAGTTCCCTCTTCTAAATTTACGTATTGATCAGACATGACGACTCTATGCGCATTCTTCAATCTTCTTTGAAATGGAAATTGATCGGCTAAAGGATGAAGATATCTATAACCGTTTAGATCCCTACCCTTTAAAGTTTCTATTACACTATAAGCTTCTTCCCCAATTTTATCCATAACAATTCCCAAAAGTTTTTCAGCTATAATAAATATCTCGTTTCCAACTCTAACCTTGACATAATCAGCATCTGGTTTTGCCATTACTCCAGTGTTTGCTGGAAGAGTCCATGGAGTAGTAGTCCATATGACAAGATATTCTCTTCTCCTGTTTCTCAACTTGAATTTAACGTATATAGCAACATCATCAACTTCTTTATAATCTAATTCGTTGTAAGCTAATGCAGTTTCACATCTTGGACATACATGCACTGGATAAATTCCCTTGAAGAGTAATCCTTTTTCAAAAGCTTTCTTGAAAGTGAACCATGCACCTTCAATGTAATCGTTAGTTAATGTTAGATAAGGATTATCCCAATCGAACCATACGCCAAGATCATTGAACTGGTCACTCATTACTTTTATGAATTTTGTGGAGAACTTTCTACATTCATTGATGAAATTCTTGATGCCAAAGGCTTCTATGTCTGATTTGTTCTTGAAGCCTAGTTCTTTCTCTACTTTATTCTCTATGGGTAATCCGTGAGTATCGAATCCAGGTTGATCCCATACGTTAAAACCGTACATCCTCCAGAAACGAATGTAAGTATCCTTTAGAATCTTGTTTAGGGCCGTCCCCATGTGGATAGAGCCCGTAGCGTATGGAGGTCCGTCCACAAAATAGAATCTTTTTGCCTTCTTCCTGCGTTTTCTGACCTTTTCAGGTATCTTTTGGTCCTCCCATAGCTTAAGTACTTGTTCCTCTGATTTTTTTTGGTCTTCTAGTATCATAAAAAGCACCAAAGTATGTTAAAACACTGTAATTTTGGATAAATAAAGTTAAATAAAAATTTAGGATGAGATCCGATATTCACCCACTTAATCACTCTGAAAGTATTGTTAGTGGAGATATTTAAATTTATTTTCTTTAGACTTCAAGCACTATGTCGTCAAATCAACATTTATATTTAAATCTTATTTTTTATCTTTGAAATATGGAAAAACGCAAATCTGAAATCAATTATGAGGAGATTCTTAACAATAAATTAACTCTTATTGAAAATCTGGCTGATCATGCTACTAATAATACTGGAAATAGATTAGAGTTAACCTTAACAGATGGCATTTTTTTGATAAAAGAATATTATGAAAATGAGACTATTTCTCGAGAAATTACTCTAAATTCTGAACTCAAATTTAAGAATGCCTACATATTTGCTTCATTGATTTATTTTATTTTGGTATCAAAGAACGGAACGGTAAGTATTTATGATTTACCTAGAAAAATCGCTAAAGAGATAGATAGATACTTAGATACATGGACCAACGATAGTTATGTATCCCGATTATTAAAATCCATGGTTTCAAAATATAATACTCTTTATAGGACAGATATTGGAAGTGATGTTCAGTTGAAAGGAAATATTGTAATATTGAAAGGCGAACAGTCTACAATGATTCAAGACTCATCTTTTCTTTTGCCTTCAGAAGACATTACAATAAAGCAAATCAGATAAGGTATTTATCCTCAAGTTTAGAAATTTAAAATATGTGTATAAAGTGGTTAAAAAAGATTTTCAAAGGTAAGAGCAAGGAAAAGAAGTAACAGAAAAAGTTAACCTAGAGACAAAAGCCTTATTTCTTTATTTTTTGTTAACTATTCTAATAAAATCTCCACTAATTTGTCTTTCCTTAATAACTTTTAATTCGAATTCTATATATGTAGGCTTCTTTACCCTACTCAACTTAGACGATGGTTTATATATCACAATTTTTCGGTCTCCTATTCCAGTTATTTCAATAGGCTTCCAGTTTGAATCATAAAACTCATTTCTATAAACAGTGACATAATGCCAAGATCCACGAAGTTCAATAAATTCTTCAACTCTGCCTATACAAATAAATTGTTTTTCACTAATTTCATCAACAGAAATTTTTGATTTATAGGGTTCACTATCCATTTAATTATAATAATTTTTCAAGTTTAAATTTTCTTAGAAGATTTTAATCTAAACAAGAAATATGTGTACGCATCTACTAATGGAGGTACGCTCGCTTTTAAGATATCACCTGATTCTCCAATCGTAGATCCCTTTTCTCCATTGGCTTTGAAACCTATCGAAACTTCTGTAACAGCAGCAGTTCCTTTTTCCTCTCTATGAATCGTGACATGATAGCTCGTTAACTGAACCTTCTCAATTTCCTTTGTCAAATGTTTAGACAATACCTTTCTTAGTGCACAATCGAAAGAGTGAACAGGTCCAACTCCATCAGCCATTTCATCAAATTCCATCCCATTTATCCTAACTTTCACCCATGTCCTAGGATTTTCACCTTTCGCATCCATCAACTTATAATCCAACAATTCAAATGGTAAAGGTCTCTTTTCAATTTCTTCAACCAACAAAAGATATAGTTGTGTATCTGTGAAATGATGTCTACTCTTCACTTTTTCCAGTATCTTTCTGACCACGGGATCTCTCTTTTTTAATTTGAAACCGAATTTTTCAGCAGCAGCGGCAATGCTAGCACTACCTGCCTGGTCAGATAGAGTGAAAGACCTTCTATGACCGACTAATCCAGGATCTAAGTGTTCATAAGCCTTAGAAAACTTTAGAACACCATCCGCATGAACACCACCTGAGTGTGTGAATACATTATCCCCTACATAAGGCTTATTGGCCGGTATCTTGAAACCAGAAATTCTCTCGAAATAATCTGCGAAAGACTTGAGTTTCTTCATGTTGTCATCATTGATGATTTTCAAATTGTACTTATACCTTAAGGTAGGTAAAAGCTCACAGAAATCAAGGTTTCCCGCCCTTTCACCCATTCCACAAAATCCACCTTGAATTTGAGTCATACCACATTTCAAGGCAGCAATAGTGTTTGCATTCGCAAAACCAGAGTCGTTATGGCAATGAATACCACTAACTTTCTTTCCCATCTTTTGTCTCGTTCTCTTAACAACGAACTCAATCATCTCTGGAGTGAACCCACCGTTAGTATCGCAAAGAATTATGGCATCTGAATTACTAGCAGCTTTCAAAGTTTCCAAGGCATAATCTGGGTTGATCTTAAAACCATCGAAGTAATGTTCAGCATCGAAAAAAGTAACAAAGCCATGTTCTTTTAAGTAATCAACAGATTCTCCTATTAAAATTATGTTATTCTCTGGAGTTGTCTTTAAAACTTCCTTAGCATGTTCTTCTGACGTCTTACCAAAAATCGTTATGACATCTGCATCGCTCTTTATCAGTAATTCAAGATTAGGATCTTCTTTAACCTTATGCTTAGGATGTCTAGTACTACCAAAAGCCACTATTTTTACATGCTTTAAATCCAAATTCTTAACTTTCTGGAAGAAAGTAACGTCAGTTAAACTAGAATAAGGCCAACCACATTCTATGAAATCTATCCCGAAATCATCGAGTTTTTGAGTAACTTCTAATTTATCCTCCAGGGTGAAACCAACACCAGGTGTCTGATTTCCATCCCTCAGAGTAACATCGTACAAAGAAATATTCTTAGGAATTTTTTTTGAAAGTTCAGAAATTAGAGTATCTATGACTTTGTCGGGTAATTTAGGATTTGATCCGGCAACCACTTTTCACCATAATCACTCTTAAAGATTTAGAGCGTAAGATATTTAAAGCTTTTACAAATCAAGAAAGTTAATTCATTACGGTTCAAGCAATTCAAATCCAGTTTGGCTATCAAGAACACGTTTCGCTTTTGTATTAATCAACTCAAAGATTATTACCTCCATCACATGCCATACTTTAACTCCTGTACGAACACATCCTGTCACTGTAGATTTCTTTCTCCCACTCGCAATATGCATATGCAAGATTGGATTATTGTTTTTATCTGGGAAAATCGTTCCAACACCTGTTACCTCATGAACATTTTCTAAGATATGTTCCATGGGCACAATGGGTTTTTTTCTCCCATGTTCAGGTCCCACAACCAATTTACTTCCTTTATCTGCTCCACCTACCACTATTAAAAACGCTGCTTTTATTGATTTTTCCCTGGCAAATTCCTCTATTTTTTCATGGAGGATTTCCCCGTCTTCAAGGCGCAATATGAAAACACGCCCGTAATCTGCTTGAGAATATTTCACTTAATACAACCCCATAGGATATGTCATTTTATAATGTTAATAAATTTATAATGATAACAATGAAAGTAATCAGAACCATCGCATCAGAATTACAAACAAACTCTTATCTAATCTTGGCAAAGAAACCAACTATGATAGACACAGGAACTTATGCTGACATCATTTTGAACAATCTGAAAAAGCACATTAAACCGAAAGAATTGGAATATATAATTCTTACGCATTTTCATTACGATCATACCACAGTGACTTCAATCATAAAAAAAGAAACTTCTGCTCAAGTCTTGATTCATGAGTTAGACGTCAAGTTCCTTGATTTTAAACCTGATAAAACCTTGAAAGATAATGAAATTATAGACTTGGGTGATGTTAAATTAAAAGTTATTCACACTTCAGGTCATACTCCTGGAGGTATTTGTCTGTATGAACCTAAATCAAAGAGTCTATTCTCTGGCGATACTGTCTTCCCATACGGTAGTATAGGGAGGACTGATTTTACTGAAGGTAATCTTAAACAGATGGTTGAATCTTTAGAGCGTTTATCTAAATTGGATGTGAGAACATTGTATCCTGGGCATGGAGATATTACTGACGAAAAAGTAAACGGTCAAATTAAGAATTCTTTAAAGTTAGCCAAAGTATTTTGTTAGAACTTGTATCTCTCAGGTCCAACTTCAGTGAAGATCATAGCTACTTTTGCATCTTTACCTTCATCCAATTCTTTATCGTAAAAATCTATGTTTATGAACATAGTTTCTTTTTCTCTCAATCTTCTTATTCTTTCTCTATCCTTTTCTTGATAATCCTTCCTGGCATAGAAAGGAGTGTTCTTTACCATCGCTCTTAAAGCTAAAGCTACCAAGAACGTCAACTGTCTATCACTCCAATTTAGACTCGAGGAACCTTGTTGGACGTAAATCAGACTTTCATACCTTATCTTTCCTGGCAGCCACATCGATTCAGGAGCACTCAAACCCTTAGTAAACCTGATGACAGCATTTACAGTAGGCCAATCCTTGAATAAATGTCTATTTTTTTCAGCCCATTCACGATTAAAATTAATAAAAATGTATGAACCAAAATCATTATCTTTAGTTAACTCTTCCAGTTCTTTGAGATGAATTCTCAAATCTTCCTTAAAACCTTCAGGGTTTATCGGCTCATCCAATTTTCCGACGAACTTCAATTTTATCCCTTTCTTAATCGCGAATTGTTTCCATATTGGTACAACTCTTAATAAAGCAGCATAAATTTTAGGATAGTTACCACGAAACCTATGGAATTCTTCGAAAACGTTAACGTAACAATCTTTACAACCTACAATTTTGGAAATCTCAAGGAACCTCGCTGAGAATTCCGCACCATCCATGTAAGCCTCTTTCTCGCTGAGATTAGTAGAAGTTCTCGTTCCATCAGTCATCAAATACATTATCAGTTTCGGAATGTGTTTTTGAAAATTCTCTATCTCTAATTTTTCGCAAAAATCCTTGAACATATTTCTGATTTTTTCTTCTTCCATTTACTCACTCAAAATATTTTTCGTAAACTTTTATTTATACGAGCAACTTTTGGTCCAAGTCGTAAAAGTGGACTAATTAATTTTCCTTGAACTCTTGTCTCTCTATTTAAAATAGCAGTCTTAAAATCGTCTAAATTGTCAACATCTGATATTGTAAAGGCATTTCCAACTTCTTGTTCTGTGTGAGCATCACTCCCTCCTATCATCCCCAAATTATGTTTTTTAGCGAATTCTTGAGCTCTTTTATTATAAGATTGGGAAATAACTCTTGAGTTGAAAACTTCGATGGCATCAATTTTCTTTACAAGGTTTTCGATACCATCAATACTAACTTTAGTAGTATCAAACGGATGAGGAATACAAACTACCCCACCTTGATCTTTGATCTCATCTATCACCTCATCTCGATTATTACTTGTAATCTCTTTGTTCAAGAACAAACCTAAAATTTCATACGAGTTATTATTTTCTTTAATCCTAATCTCTTCACCGAGGACAACCTCAATCCCTTGCTCTTTACCTGCTGTAATCATATCATTCCATCCCTTCGTGGTATTATGATCTGTAACAGCAACACCATCTAACCCTCTTTTCTTAGCAACTTTCATTATCTTGTAAGGTTCAGAAGTGGAATCAGAAGAATATTTTGTATGAACGTGCATGTCTATTTTCATTTCTTGACCCCATATTTGATAACGAAGTAAACTCTTTGTAAGAAAGTTATTATGGACAGTATGGAGGCTAAAGCTATAACGTATGTTGTGAAAATAGGATTACCGTAATAAAGTAGCATGCCTACACCAATGAATATTAATCTTTCAGTTCTCTCGAGTATCCCAGGCATCCAATCTAATACCCTCTCACTCACTATAACTCGTTTTTGACTCGCATAAGCTCTAGAATAACTCGTTAGGGCAGAACCAAAGAATAGAAGAAGTGTTATCCAGAAGTATGAAGGGATAAAGTTCCCAAAAATAAAGAAGCCTGGCAGATCAAGAAATAGTAATCCGATCAGCAAGAACGCTTCCACTATTCTATCGATTATACCATCCAAATAACCACCCATTTTAGTCACAGATTTTGTTACTCTCGCTACAGCTCCATCCACAGCATCGAAAAAACCAGAGATAAAAAAGAAGATGAATCCCATGAGCATATCCTTATAATGAACCAACGAAATGAAACCTGCTATCGCTAGGATAACAGAAAAAAATGTCCAAGCATTCGGTGGAAGAGTTATTTTCGAAAAGATATAACCTATCTTTCTACTGATTTTATCAGTATAATCGTGGAATTTTGTCTTTAACATCTAATTTATTAAAGGCTATTATGTAGTTAAATTTTTCGGTAATTTAATCACCAGATTCCAAAAAACCTTTTAAAAATCAACGAGAATTATTTAACTAAATATTATGAAAAGGGAAGCTTGTGGGGTGTTCGGAGCTGTATCTCGTGACGAGAACAGTACTTCTTTCATGATTTACAACGGATTATTGTCTCTACAGCATAGAGGACAAGAAGCTTGCGGGATATCAATCCTAGACAAATCAGAACTTCACCTGAAGAGGTTCCTAGGTCTAGTCACAGAAGCGATACCCAGGGATTTTCTTTCTCATTTTAAAGGGACCATGGGAATAGGTCATGTTCGTTATTCTACAGTAGGCAAGGCAAGATTAAAAGAATCACAACCAATGATGATAGACTACCCAAGAAATGGAATAGCTCTCGCACAAAATGGTAACACAGTTAATTACGTGGATTTAAGGAAAGAAATTACGGAAAAAGGTAGACGTTTAAGATCTACATCAGATACAGAATTGATCCTTAATATCTTAGGCGAAGAATTGATAGCAACTAAAGATATCGAAGATGCTGTACTTGGTTTAATGGAAAGAGTTGAAGGTGCATTCTCTATTGTAGCTCTTACAGGTAAGAAAGAACTCTTAGCTTTTCGTGATCCTCATGGATTCAGACCTCTTTGTTATGGTTCTAGTCCTGGCAAGAGATTGTTTGCATCTGAAAGCGTTGCCTTAGAGGTAAATGGTGCAGAATTAAAATCTGATGTTAAACCAGGACAACTTATCATCGTTGATAAAGAAGGGAAAATTGGAAAAAAGACAGTTCTTCCTTGCAAACGATGTGCACATTGCATGTTTGAGTATGTTTATATAAGTCGTCCTGATAGTGTTGTGGACGGAAAATCTGTTTATGACGTTAGAGTCAAACTCGGGAAAAATCTCGCTAAAACCTATTCTTCTGATGCTGATATGATCGTTCCAGTTCCAGATACCTCAAGACCAGCTGCTGAAGGTATATCTAGAGAGACGGGATTGCCAGTTGCAGAGGGGTTAATCAAGAATCGTTACATCGGGAGGACTTTCATTATGCCTACTCAAGATATGAGAGAAAATGCCGTCAATATAAAACTTAATCCAAACAAATCTGTCATAAAAGATAAGCACATAATCATGGTCGATGATAGTATAGTGAGGGGTACAACATCCAAGAAGATAATTAACTTAATGAAAAAGGCAGGTGCAAAGAAGGTAGATTTCTTCGTGACTTGTCCTCCTATAATTTCACCATGTTTTTATGGGGTCGATATTTCCACTCATGGTGAATTGATTGCTGCGAACAATACTGTTCCTGAAATTCAAAAGACAATAGGTGCAGATAATTTATGTTATCAAACTATTGATGGTTTGGTCGATGCTATTGGTCATAAAAAATCTGATTTATGCATGGCTTGCTTAACTGGAGAATACAAAACACCAAGGGCTCAACAAATCGCAGATAAGATGAAGAATCAGACATCCTTAAAAAAAGCGAGATATTGGGAACTTGAGGGGGTGTAATAAATGGAGAGAGTTGGGATTTTAGTTATCAGTTATGGTGCAAGAGCTGCTTCGATGATAGACGCTTTCTCACGAAGTGAAAATTATGATGTTGAATTATTTGTTGCTGATAAACAGATGAATCCTTTTAACGTAAAAAAAGCTAAAGCACATGTTGTCATTTCTGACCTTAACATAAATGATATTTATGAATTTGCTAAAGAACATAAAGATGAGATTGATTTTGGAATAGTCGGTCCTGAGGGTCCGATTGTGAGTGGGGTTAGAGATCTTATTGAAATGGAAACTAAAATACCTGTGATCTGTCCCACTAAAGAATTTGCACTTGAAGGGAGTAAAGTTGCACAGCGTGAATTGATCGAAGATTGTTATCCAAAAGCTAACCCAAAGTTTAAAGTATTCGATCCAAAGGATTATGGAAGTATTGATGAAGTAAAGAAAGAAGTTTGGAAATGGCTTGATGAGTTTGATAATCAAGTCGCTGTTAAGCCTGATAAACCAGCAACAGGGAAAGGAGTTGGAGTTTGGGGAGACCATTTCAATACTAGAGAGGAATTATTCAATCATTTTCTATCTATTTTTGAACACGGTTCTGTAATAATAGAAGAAAAGATAGAGGGTGAAGAATTCAGTCTTCAGTTTTTTTCTGACGGAAAACATTTAATCTCAACACCTGCTGTGAGAGATTACAAGAGAGCATTTGATGAAGATAAAGGACCCAACACGGGTGGTATGGGTTCTTACAAAGATTCTAGCAACATACTACCCTTCATGAATGCACAAGATTGGAAAGAAGGGTTGGAGATCGGTGAGAAAATATTCAGGAAATTGAAGGGTGATGAAGGAAATTCTGGTTTGCGAGGGATACCTATGTATATGGCTTATACGATTGGAAAAGATGGGTTGAAAGTTTTCGAAATCAACAGTCGACCGGGAATGCCAGAGATACAGAATTTGTTACCGATTCTAAAGAACGATTTTGTGGATGTTTGTTTCAATATCATCAATGGAAAATTAACTGATTTAGATTTTGAACCACAAGCCACAGTCGTAACGTACAAAGTACCACCAATGTATGGTGGGAAAGAAAAGGAATATACAGGTGATAGGAAAGTCAACTTAGTTATCGCTCAGAACCTTAAAGAAAAATATGGAGATAGAATTAGAGTCTATCCTTGTTCAATGGAATTGAAGGATGATGGGACTTATGCATTAAAGTCTAGAACAGTATGTGTAGTTGGTATTGGCGACGATATTCAAACAGCAAGAAACATTTCTCTCGAGGGGTTGAATGCAATAAAGGGTGGTTTACTCTGGCACAGAAAAGATATAGCCTCTGAAGGTCATATAAAGAAAAGTATCGAACATGTCAAAAAGTTGAGGGGGTGAGAAGTTGTACGATGCTCTTGGGAAGACAGATCCTGAAGCTATTGAAATAATGAAAAAAGAAGTTATGAGGATTAGGAATGGTGTAGAAATGATTCCTTCTGAAAATTTCGTGAGTAAAGCTGTTTTACAAGCAATGGCAACAGTCTTCACGAACAAGTATTCTGAGGGTTATCCTGGTAAACGTTATTATGGGGGTAATGAGTTTGTAGACTTGATTGAAAACTTGGCAATAGAGAGAGCAAGGAAATTGTTCGGAGCTGAGCATGTTAATGTTCAACCTTATTCCGGAAGTCCTGCTAATATGGCGGTTTACTTGACGTTGCTTGAGTTTGGTGATAAGTTTCTTGGATTTGATCTCTGTTGTGGTGGTCATTTAACTCACGGAAGTCCTGTAAACTTCTCTGGTAGATGGTATAAGGTTGTGTCTTATGGTGTTGATAGAGAAACTGAACTCATAGACATGGACGAAGTGAGAAAGATAGCGTTGAAAGAGAAACCAAAATTAATTCAATCTGGTTTCACTGCATACCCAAGGGTTTTAGATTTCAAAGCTTTCCAAGAGATTGCTGATGAAATCGATGCTTATCACTTCTCTGACATTTCTCATATTGCAGGCTTATGTGCATCAAGTGTTCATCCCAACCCAGTTCCATTTGCGGATGTTGTGACAACGACTACGCATAAAACACTGAGAGGACCTAGAGGAGCAATTATAATGTGTAGAAAGGAAGACAAGTATAAAGAAAAATACCATCCGAAATGGAAGAAGAATCTTGCGGGAATGATTGATTTCAATGTTTTTCCAGGAATACAAGGAGGACCACACGACCATATAACAATGGCAAAGGCTGTGGCTTTTCACGAAGACTTACAACCAGAATTTAAAGAATATTCAAAACAGATAGTGAAAAATGCTAAAGCTATGGCAGAAGGGCTTATGAGTCATGGGATAAAACTCTTCACTGATGGAACTGACAATCACTTGATGTTGATTGATTTAACAAAGAAAAATTTAACTGGAAAAGGTAAGGAAGTTCAAGATGCATTAGAACAGGCAGGAATATTCGTCAATAAAAACACCATACCTTTTGAACCATCCTCTCCATTCTATCCTAGTGGTATCAGACTCGGTACTCCAGCAATAACTTCGAGAGGGATGAAAGAATCAGACATGAAAGTAATAGCAAAAGGAATTGCAACTGTGATAGATGATTACAAGAATAAAAAAACCTTGGAGAAGGTTAAGTCGGATATCTTGGAACTCTGTAACCAATTTCCACTTTATCCAGATTTTTGAAAAAATTTAATATTATAAACCAATGGTTATAACATGGGTTTTAAGGAATGGATTATTCCTCAAGATAAAGTATTCTATTCCCTTATTGAGAAGGAATCTAAAATGGTTCTTGAAGGCGCTAACGTAATGAGTGAAATCATGGAAAACAGCAAGAATATTAAAGAACTTAGAGAAGAACTCAAAAAGATTGAAGAAAAAGGTGATTCGGTAGTACGTGAAATCCACCAAAGATTGAATAGAACTTTCATTACTCCCATCGACCATGAAGATATATCCAAACTAGCCTCGCTTTATGATGATGTTTTGGATCACATCTGGGCAACTGTTAATAAAATGTACTTATTCAAAGTAACAAAAGTCACTCCAGAAATGAAAAAGTTTGCAAAAATAATCCTGAAATCTATCGAGGAAATAAATCACGCTTTTAAATATATGAAGAAAATGGATCAAGAGGAAATAGAAAAACAATCTGAGAAAGTCCATAGTTTAGAAAATGAGGGAGACGTTTTATTGAATAACTCATATGCCCGCTTATTCAAAGAGAAAAATCCAGTAAGTATTATTATAATGAAGGAAGTCTATGAATACTTAGAAACTATACTAGATGAGAGTGAAGACGTTTGTAATGTCATCCAAAATATTGTAATTAAGAACGCTTGATCGAATGTTTAGCTTTATTTTGATTTTTGCCATGATTCTTGCCCTCATATTTTCATTCTGGACTGGATTCACAGATGCGGCTTATGCAATATCGACCGTAATTGGTACTAGAACTTTAAAACCAATTCAGGCCGTTGGGCTAGCAACACTTGGAAATTTTATAGGTATGATATTTGGGTCTGCTGTGGCAGTAACCATAGGAACTAGTATAATTTCAGAAAGCATTACTTCAGGTGAAGTGATTGTCGCAGCTTTAGCTGGAGCATTAATTTTTGATGTAATATTCTCTTGGATTCTTTCTTTACCTATATCAGAAACACACGTTTTGATCGGTGGATTGGTAGGAGCAGGAGCTGCTGCAGGTGGATTAAATGTAGTTAAAGTTGAAGGTATAATCGACAAAGTTGTCATACCGATGATTACATCACCGTTCATAGCGATAATAATCACATTTTTTGTGGGTTGTCTCATCATTAGATTGTTCATGAACTTTCGTCCAAGTAGGATAAACAAATATTTCAAAAGATTACAGATCGTATCAGCATTGTTTTTCTCGATAACTGATGGTACGAACGATGCTCAAAAAATGATGGGAATAATGACAGCCTTGTTGCTTTATTATGGTTATATATCAGAATTTAGTGTTCCATTCTGGGTCATGCTCGCTTCATATATTACATTATCATTAGGTACATTTTTAGGAGGATGGAAAGTGGTAAAGACTATGGCAACAAAGATAACTCATTTAAGACCTTACCAGGGATTTTCTGCTGAAGTTACAAGTTCTTTAATCCTTGGTACTACTGCAATCTTGGGAATGCCAGTAAGTTCAACGCATGTTGCTAATGGGTCTATAATTGGTGTTGGTCTATGTCAGAGAACTAAGGCGGTTAAATGGGGAATGACAAGGAAGATTGTATGGGCATGGATATTATCGATGCCTTTATCTGCAGTTTTTTCTTTTATAATTTTTAATGCGATAAAATTTTTTGTTTAGTGAATAGTTTGGTAAATAATAATCCTTCTGTAATGTTAACCGAAAGATATTTAAACTTTAGCAACAATTTTTTTGGAATGCAAATTGAAAGTGTATTGAAAGCTGTAATAACTTCACTTGAAAGAGAAGGAATTTATACAGAATTTAAAAAAGGTAATCCTCGTTATGGAGTAAGTATTGACTCAACCATAGAAACATTTGTGGATGATTCGATTAAAGTTCATGCTGCTCTTATTGGCCAAGGTTCTTTCTTAATTAGGGGAAGTCTTGGTAGATCTAATGAGCTTTTATACGGAATATATGACGGGAAAGATGGCAAGAAATTAGAAACATTTGTTGTGGAGCATAATTGGCATCTTCCTTATTCTTAATTGATATGCATTTTCTAGAAAAGGTAGTTGAATAATTAAATATTTTATAATAATTTCTTTTCGATAATTTAATTGTATGACCAACATAGCAGAAAACTTAAAGGGAGTCAAGGAAAGAATAAGAATCGCAGCTCTGAAAGTTCACAAATCTCCTGATGATATAAAATTGGTTGCAGTCACAAAAGGATTTCATTCTTCATTTATTAAGGAAGCAATAAAATTGAAAATTACAGATATAGGTGAGACTAAAGTTCAAGAGACAATTAAGAAACAGAAAAAACTTGGAGATTTATCTAAAAAAGTAAAATGGCACATGATAGGTTATCTTCAGAGCAATAAAGCGAAGGATGCTGTTAAGATTTTCGACATGATACACTCGGTAGACAGGATGAAAATAGCGAAAAAAATTAGTGATTATTGTATCCTGTTAAAAAAAGAAATTCCAGTGTTAGTTCAAGTTAATACTTCAGGTTTAACTCATGGTATTGATCCAGGAAACACAGGGGAATTTGTTAATGAAATTAGAAAATTAGATGGAATCCAAGTCAGAGGATTGATGACGATAGCTCCTTATGTTGCTGATAATGAAGAGACTATACCTTATTTTCATCAATTAAGAGAACTTGCTTCAAAATGTCACTTAAAAGAATTATCCATGGGAATGACTAATGATTTTGAGGTTGCGATACAAGAAGGAGCGACTATGGTTAGGATTGGAACTGCAATTTTCGGGAAAAGGGTTAGATGAGTAAGAAAAAATACCATATAAAAGTCGGGAGACTTCCTTTCTCTACCAACGCTAAAGCCCATATGAAAGGAGAAAGTCATGGTTTCATCAAGGTCATACTGGAAGAAAAAACAAATAAAATCTTAGGAGTACATATGATTGGTTCTGGAGTTGAAGAACTAATAGGAGAAGCTTCCTTAGCCTTGAAAATGGAGTTAAATGCAAAAGATATAATTAAAACTTTACACGTACATCCTACTCTATATGAAGGTTTTATGGAAGCGTTGAGAAATGCTCTTGGTAAGAACTTTCATTTACTGAAGTGATTGAATGGTTGTGATAATTGACGGAAAGAAGATGGCGGAAGAGATAAAGGAAAAATTGAAGGCTAGAGTTCAAAGACTAAATAAACGTAATATTACACCAACCTTGACTATAATTATGATCGGTAAAAATCCCGCATCCAAAATCTACATAAGGAATAAACAAAAATCATGCGGAGAAATCGGGATGCATTCTTCCTTGTACGAATATCCAGAAAATTTGGCTGAAGCTAAACTCATTAATTTAATCAAAAAATTGAATAAAAACAAAAATGTACATGGTATAATCGTTCAATTACCCTTACCTAGGCATATTAATGTGGAAAAAGTTTTGAACACGATTTCATCTGAAAAGGATGTTGACGGTTTGAATCATATTAATTTAGGTAATCTCTTTCATGGCAACGAATTCATCGCACCCTGTACACCGAAAGGTATAATCAGGATGTTGGATGAAATGAAAATTTCTGTTGAAAAAAAGGATGTGGTCATTGTCAACAATAGTATAGTCATTGGTAAACCTTTGGCTATAATGCTGACTAATAGGTTTGCTACTGTGACCTTATGCCATGTAAAAACAAAATACTTGAAACAACATACGAAAAAGGCTGAGATATTAATAACTGCAACGGGTGTCCCGAATTTGATAAAGAAAGATATGGTGAAAGAAAAAGCAGTTGTTATAGATGCAGGAATAAGTTATCAACAGGATAAGATATGTGGGGATGTTGATTTTGAGAATGTTAGTGAATTGATGTCTTACATTACTCCGGTTCCTGGTGGAGTTGGACCTATGACAGTTGCTATGGTTTTGGAGAATACTTTAATACTTGCTGAGAAGTTTGGTGGTAAAAAATGAAACTACTATTCGACCCGAAATCAGGAAGAACAATGCGTGTAGCCTGTTTCATGTCTGGCTCTGGTACTAACGTAAGAAGAATAATCGAACATCAAATAGATATGGAAAATGAAAGAGGAAAAACACCTTTCGAGGTTGTTGTAATCTTTACTGACAATTCAAAAAGTAATGCCAGAGTTATTGGTGAAGAATATGGAATATCCGTTGAATTAAACGATATCGAAAAATTTTACATGGGTAGGGATATTGAGAATATGTCTATTCGTGAGGAATACGATAAAAAAACTTTAGAATTGATCAAACCTTATGATGTTGACTTGATTGCTTTGGGTGGATATGCTTGGGTTGTTACTAAATCTATATTATCCAAGTACATTATCGTGAACGTTCATCCTGCAGACTTATCCGTGAAAGATGATGGAAAGAGAAAATATGTCGGATTACATCACATCCCTGCAATGAAGGCTATAAAGGCAGGAGAAAAAAACTTACATTCATCGACTCATTTAGTCACAGAAGATTTAGATATGGGACCTATTTTAGTCATTTCTAAACCATTAAAGATTGAATTTCCTTACGGTATTGATTTGGAAGATTTGAGAAAACCCGAGAACAAGTCACTCCTGATAAGAGTAGCTCAAGGGCATCAGGATAAACTCAAGGTAGTTGGAGATTGGGAGATATTTCCTTTAACTATTCAATGGATAGCAGAAGGTAGGTTTGGGATTGATGAGGAAAGGAATGTTTATTTTGACGGAAAATTGATTAGAGATGGATATAGACTCGGATAGGGATTTAAATTTTTTTGTAATCATTATCTTTGTATGACGACAATAAAACGTGCATTGATTTCAGTTTACGATAAGACAAGCATCATTAAGTTTGCAAAAGAACTCAACAAACTCGGGATTGAAATTGTAGCAACTGGTGGAACAGCAAAACTCTTGAAAAGAAATGACATTCCTGTTAAAACAGCTTCAGATGTGACGGAATTTCCAGAAATACTTAACGGCAGAATTAAGACGGAACATCCTAAGTTGATCGGCGGGATACTTGCTCTGAGAGACAAGAAAGAACACATGAACGAACTCAAAAAACTTAGCATAAAACCAGTTGATATGGTCATTTCTAACTTGTATCCCTTTGAGAAAATAACAAGTCGAGAAGGGGTTGATTTGAAAGAAGCTTTAGAAAACATTGATATAGGTGGTCCTAACATGATCAGAGCGGCAGCAAAGAATTTTGAGGGTGTGGTTGTAATAGTTAATCATGAGAGATATGAAGAAGTCCTTGAGGAATTGAAGAAGAAAGGTGATGTTAGTAAAGAAACGAGGTCAAAATTAGCAATAGAAGCCTTCAAAGAAACAGCAAAATATGATTGGATAATTCAAAAATTCTTGGAAAAACAGGAACCTTCTATTAGTTTTCCAGAAACTTTGAATCTGAAATATCATAAAATTCAAGATTTAAGATACGGAGAGAATCCTCATCAGAAAGCGGCATTGTATGGAGAAATGAAAATCGATGAGCCTTGTGTTGTTAACGCTGAACAATTGCATGGAAAAAAATTATCTTGGACGAATGTTTTGGATTTGAATTCTGCACTAGAATTAGTAAAGGAGTTTGAAGAACCAACAGTAGCAATCATAAAACACATGAGTCCTTGTGGTGTTGCTTGTGGTTCGACTATTTACGATGCTTTCGAGAAAGCTTATGCTTGTGACCCTGTTTCTGCATTTGGTGGTGTTGTTGGTTGTAATAGAAATATAGATTTGGATACGGCAAAAAGTATGGTACCTGCACACTTTGATGCAATAATTGCTCCAGATTTTGACAGGGCTTCATTAGAAATGTTAAAAAAAAGAAAGAGCATAAGATTGTTGATAGCAGGCAAATTACCAAGAAGTACAAGAAAATACATGGGCATAGTAAGCGTTAAAGGTGGATTGGTAACACAGGAACATGATTCTAATCTTGTTGAAGAAAAATATGAGGTTGTTACGAAAGTCAAACCCAGTTCTCGGGAATTAGAATCTTTAAAATTTGCTTGGAAAGTTGTGAAATATGTCAAATCTAATTCAACAGTTCTTGTAAAGGGAAAAAGAACTGTTGGAATCGGTACTGGACAACCTAGTAGAGTTGGATCTGTTAAGATTGCGATTAATAATGCTGGAGCTGAAGCAAAGAATAGTTTATTGGCTACAGACGGTTTCTTCCCATTCAGAGATTCCATAGATGAAGCGGCTAAAGTAGGAATAAAAGCGATAATTCAACCTGGTGGTTCAATCAGGGATAAGGAAGTCATAGATGCGGCGAATGAGCATAAGATAGCGATGGTTTTCACTGGAATTAGAGCTTTCAGACATTAAGCTTGGTGACAGTGTATGTCAATGAACTATCAAGATGTCACTGATTACCTGAATTCTATTAGAGGTATTAAACTTGGCTTAGAAAGCGTTAAAAGTCTACTTGAATCGATGGGAAATCCTCAAAAAAAGTACAAGTCAATCTTGGTCGGAGGAACGAGTGGGAAGGGTTCTACTGTTGCAATGATAGCTTCTATCTTGAAAGAAGCAGGTTATAATGTTGGAGTTTTCACAAAACCCCATCTCTCAAGTTTTACTGAAAGAATTGTTGTCAACGGCGAAAGGATACCAGAAGAAGATGTGATAAGATTTGTAGAATACACTAAATTAGTTATTAAAAACATGAAAAAAAATCCTGACTTCAGTCACCCCACTTTCTTTGAGGTCGTCGTTGCTATAGCGTTAAAATATTTTGAAGAAAAAAAAGTCGATATTGCTGTTTTGGAGGTTGGGATGGGTGGTAGGTTGGATGCGACTAATGTGGTCGATCCTCTAGTTTCTGTTATAACTAATATTTCTCTGGAACACACTAAAATGCTCGGTGATACCATTCTGAAGATTGCAAGAGAAAAAGCGGGGATAATAAAAGAAAACGGAATTATGGTTACTGCTACAGAATATGATAACGTTTTTTCTCTGTTCAAAAAAACATGTGGAAAGAAAAAATCTAGAATATTTCATGTTGGTAATGATATTGAGTTTGAAAAAGTAAACTCAAGCATTAAAGGTCAAAGTTTCAATATCAAAGTTTTTGACAAAAAGTATGAAAATCTATACATTCCCTTACTTGGAGACCATCAACTCTTAAATGCTGCTGTAACTGTAGGAGCAATAGAAGCTTTGAACTTACGTGGTATTCATGTTAATAGAGAGTCGATTAAATATGGTTTAAGAAGGGTCAAGTGGCCTGGTAGACTTGAGATAGTCCAAAAAAATCCTTTAGTCGTCTTGGATTGTGCTAAAGATCCTAATGCCATGAAGAAATTGAAAGAAGCAGTTCTAAAAAACTTTAAGTATGACAAACTGATTTTGGTAATTAGCATCTCTTCTGACAAGGATATAAATTCTATGATGAAGGAAATCATCCCAATCTCAGATTTCATCTTGGTAACAAGACATAAAGTCATGAATCGTGGTACTGATACAAAATTGCTTGCTGAATTTGTAAAAAAATATTCTAAGAATCACATGATAATAGATGATGTAAAGGATGCTGTAAGAAAAGCTTTATCAATAGCAAAAGAAAAAGATATGGTATTAGTGACAGGCTCTTTATTCACAGTAGGAGAAGCAAGGGAAATTTGGTACAAAGAAGTTGATTCCAAATGGGGAAGAGAATTCAACGAAGCTCCATGAAAGAAGAGAAAATAAGAATTTATTCAGGAGCGGGGTTTGGATTTCTACAAAATCTTTTGTCGGCATTTGGTATGCTTTTGTTGCCTATGTATTTTTCTTCTTTGGATATAAGTATCGTCGTTTACGCGTTCTTGCTTTCTATTGGAGACGTATTCTCATTCATTCTTAAGCCTGTGATTGGTTATTACACAGACAAATACGGGGAGAGGAAGTTCTTACTAGTAGGAGTTCTTGTGTTGACACTATCACTTTTTTTCATCGGTCAAACTACTGATATCCTAAGCATAGTTATTCTGAAGATAATTTCAAGTGTTGCTGGCGCTGTATTGTTTGTCTTAATCCTCATATACGGTTTGAGAACAGTAGGGAAAAATCCTGATAAAAAAGTTGGTATATTCAGGAGTATCTTTAGTGCGGGATGGATATTCGGTCTTTTACTTCCAGGGACAATAATAGATAACTTCGGAACGCCTTTCACATTCTATCTTGTTCTCGCTATAGGTTTGGTTTGGGTAATTTTAACACACATGTTTACGAGAAAATATGAAGCGAAGAAAATAACCAGTTTTAAACCATCTTTATCATTCATCAAGAAGGTTCCTCTTCCGATGATTTACAAGATAGTTGATATCTCAATTTTTAACGCATTCTTGTTCTTTTTCACACGTTATGCTTTACAATCGTTGGGGTTGAGTAGAAGTATTGTTTCGATAATTGTTGTAGTTGAAGTTTTTGCTTTCTCTTTTGGTCAGTTCTTGGTTAGTAGGGTATCAAACAGATCTAAAAGAAAATATTGGATTCCCATTTGCATGCTGATACATATCGTTGGAATATTATCGATGGTTTACGCATCTGAACTAACACACTATTTCATAGCCTCTGCATTGTTTGGTTTTGCAGGTGCTTTCGTTGACCTTTGGATATATTCTAGGATAAGTGAGACTGTTAAAAGATATGATAAAGGAAAAGTCATCGGAACTTATGGGTGGAGTTTTGATATAGCGACTATAATTGGTGCTCAGATACCTCTATTGTTTATTCTTTTTGGCCTTAATCCGTTTACATCTCTATTCGTGTTTCCGATAGTTGGAATTGTAACTTATGTAATTAGCAAGAGTAAGGTTTAGTTATAGAAAGACTTTAATCCTTAACCATTTAGAGTTAAAATTGATAAAATGCCATTTTTAAATGAATTATGGAATAAATTAAGAGGAAAAAAGAAAAAGGATATAGGATCAATATCCGAACCAGTAAAAGAAGAACCATCTTTGTTGAAGCGATTGTGTGGTGATGATACAGTTCTGTATAGGGATATGTATGACGGATTTATCCATGACCCACGAGAATCGAGTTCGAGTTCCTATGAAGAAGCCTCAAAAAAAGCAAAAGAAGCTGAGAGGAAAGGTTTACCAAATAGTCTTTTATATAAAGTCGCAGGTAATTTGGCTCTTTATGAAAAAAATGTAGAGGGAATCATAATAGGTTTTAGTAAGGCTGGATATGAAAGAATTGCAGAAATTCCAGAAAAGGCAATAGAAATAGCTCATAAACACTATACAGATCCTATAGTTGGATTAAAGATAAGAGAAGGTAAAAATAAGGGAATTTCTTAAAAATTTAAGATTTAACTTCGATTGTATTTTTTTCTGTTACAATTTTATTTACAATCACATCTTTATCATTAACAGGAATCTTGTCGACTATTTGAAATTCATATGATAATCCAATTGAAGGAATGTCCTTTCTTAAACTCCTCAAGAATCTGTCGTAAAATCCCTTACCATACCCTATTCTATTACCTTTTTTATCAAAAGCCACCCCAGGAACAATGACCAAATCTATATCCTCTAGTGAAACAGGTCTGAAGAATTCTTTTTTTGGTTCTAAGATGTTAAAAGCACCAGGCTCTAATTCGTCTAAACTTTTTAATTCTGATAGGATGAGTTTTTTGTTCTTAACATCAGAAATAGGAACTACAACTCTCTTACATAGGCTTAATGCTTCTTTTATCATATATTTAGTCTCGACTTCGTCCTTTGTTGAAACATAGAACAGGATGGTCTTTGCTTTTATGAATCCTGGTAATCTAAACAATTTTTCTTTTATCCTGTAACTTTTAGTTATCGCTCTAAAAGGAGATTGTGAATTTCTCAAAGATAAGATTCTTTTTCTTATACTCTCTTTTTTCATACAGTAATGTTTTTTGACTTAAATTTAAATGCTTGTTAAAAAATGTTACTACTAAATAATAGAAATATTTAAATACAACTTTCTATCTAAGAGAAAATATGAGTTTGATTCATGTAATGAATAAACTAACAAGGGAATCGATATATCCATCTTCTTTGATTTCTAAAGTTAGTAATCCAGATAATTTGGGTCATTTCTCAGTATACAATGCTAATAAAAATGGGGAAAATCTTAAGTTATTATTACTAGAACACAATACCCCTGATCCTCGTCGAGAATCTTATGAAGAATGGAGAATAGAAAAGCAAAAAATGGTTCAAGAAACGGGAGACCCAATGGCTCACGCCTTAAGTCCAGAAGGTTCAGAAATATATTTAGAGAATAAAAAACTCATTAACGATGGATACATCGAACCTGATGATAAAATACTTCTTTATATCGACTTGCATAAAATAGGAGAAGAAATGGTTGCTGTTAATTTTATGCGAAGACATCCTTCTTTAAGTGGAAAAGGTATTGCAAGCGAATTTTATCTTTCAAAAATTGTACCTTCATTAAAAAGTCAAGGATTCCGTTACATTAAATTAAATCCTCTTAATCAAAAAATATCTCAATACTGGAAACAACTTGGATTTACTCCTGCGACAGAAATTAAAGAAGAATTATTACCAGAATTGGATATACCTTTTGATAATAAGGGTACTATATATGTACATTTTCTATTTTCCGAAGATTTAAAAAGATTTGTTACTTAAAGAAATGGTGAGAAGAATGACCACATTTTATACATTAGAAATCAAAGAAGTGTCAGGACCTACTTATAGAATTAGAACTCCTGAAGGTAGAGTAGTCGAGATTCACTTCAATTCTAATAGGGCAAAAGGAGTTACGGCTTTGTTTTATGAAGCAGGTAGCGAGATTGGTATTGAAGATGAAGTAAAAAAAATTCCATATAAAAATATTCTTCTACAATCACTTCCATCTCATTTATCAGAGAGATTGAAACGAGCAGAAGAAATAGAACAAATGGATATAGAAATTTCTGATTAGATAACCTTTTTTATTATTCTAACAGAAGCTCCTTTCTTTCATAACAAACAAAATTATTTAATTTCTTCACTCAATTAGATACATAAGTGATTCTATGGTATGGATAGTTGAAGTTGGGTACAAAAAGGATGTCACTGATCCTGTCGGCTTTCTAACCAAAAAAGAAATAGAAGATTTAGGCATAGAAGGCGTTGAAGAAGTAAGGTCAATTAACACTTATACTATCACTGGGGAAGTAGGTGAAGAAGAAGTTAAAAAAATCTGCGAAGACCTTCTATCAGACAATCAAATCCAAATTTATGGTTATAGAGGGATAGGAGTTAAGAAACCGTTGGAGCATGAGTATCCTAAAGGATGGTTGGTCGAGGTTGGACTAAAACCAGGAGTGATGGATGCTGTTGGATTGAGTGCTGCTAGTGCAATAGAGGTTCTAGGGATAGATAGTGTGAAAGAAGTGAAAAGCGGTAACAAATACCTGATAATAGGAGACATTTCTGAGGAAGACGTGAAGAAGATTTGCCAAAGACTTCTTGTCAACAATCTGATTCAGTTTTACAGGTATCAGAAAATCGGTGAAAGTTGAATGGTTGTTAATGCAATTGAGATTATTGGTAAGACTGACGAGGAGTTATTGAAGATAAGTAAAGATTATTTGTTGGCTTTGAACCTTGAAGAAATGAAGACAATCCAAAAATATTTTTCTAAGAAAGGAAGGAATCCCACAGATGCTGAGATTGAGACGATAGCACAGACTTGGTCTGAGCATTGTGTTCATAAAACTTTCAAAGGTATAATTAAAACTCCCAAGGGAAAGATAGATAGTATATTCAAGACATTCATCAAACGAGCAACTGAAAAGTTAAATAAACCTTGGTGTATAGTCGTTTTCAAAGATAATGCAGGGATAATTGAGTTCGATGAAAACTTTGATGTTGCGATGAAGGTTGAGACTCACAACCATCCTACTGCCTTAGACCCTTATGGAGGGGCAGGAACAGGTTCAGGTGGTGTTTTTAGGGATGTGATGGGTGTTGGTGCTAAGCCTATTCTCTCTACTGATGTTTTGTTCTTCGGTCCCATCGATTATCCGTTTGAAAAATTACCAAAGGGAGTGATGCATCCTAAAAGACTGATGAAAGGTTCTGTTGCTGGAATCAGGGATTATGGTAACAAGATGGGTATACCAACCGCTAACGGTGGAATAGGGTTTGATGAAGGTTATGTTGGAAATCCATTAGTTTATGCCGGTGTCGTTGGTATAATGCCAAAAGGTAAGTATATAAGAGAACCAAAATCAGGCGACCTTATACTTTTAGTTGGAGGAAGGACTGGAAGGGATGGGATTCATGGTGTAACATTTGCATCTTTAGAGTTGACAACAGAATCTGAGAAAACTTCGTCTGGTGCTGTTCAAATAGGTAATCCAATCGAAGAGAAAAAAGTTTTAGATGGATTGTTGAGAGCGAGAGATGTTGATAAAAAACCTTTGTATTCTGCGGTAACTGATTGTGGTGGTGGTGGGTTGTCCTCAGCAGCAGGAGAGATGGGGAAGGATGTTGGTATCGTTGTGGATTTGGATAAGGTTCCTTTGAAGTATGCGGGTCTTGAACCTTGGGAAATATGGATTTCTGAAGCTCAGGAGAGGATGCTTTTAGCCGTTCCAAAGAAGAATATTGAAAAAATTCTGAAGATATTTGAGATAGAGAATTCTGAAGCTACTGTTATCGGGGAATTTACAGGAGACAAAAAACTAATATTAAGATACAAAGGAGAAATAATAGCGGATTTGGACATGGATTTTGTTCATAACAAGATTCCTAGAGTTGTGAGAAAAGCCAAGTGGAAAAAACCAAAGTACCCTGAACCTGATTTTCCTGATAAGGATGATTTGACTGATGATTTGAAGGCAATTCTAAAGTCTCCAAATGTTGCCAGTAAAGAATGGGTTATCAGACAGTATGATCATGAAGTTCAAGCTAAGACTATACTAAAACCTCTTCAAGGAATAAATCGCGATGGTCCTGGAGATGCATGCATCCTAAAACCTGTTGAGAATAGTTTTAGAGGAATCGTAATTTCAAACGGAGTTAACTCCAAGTACTCTATTGACCCTTATAACATGACTTTATCTGCAATAGACGAAGCGATAAGGAACAATGTTTGTTGCGGGGGAAGAAGGATTGCTATTTTAGATAATTTCAGTTGGGATGATCCTGAGAAAGAGTATAGTTTGGGTAGATTAGTTGAATCATGTAGAGGATGTTATGATGGGGCTGTTGGTTTCGAAACACCGTTCATTTCTGGAAAAGATAGTCTATACAATGAATACATAACTGAAGATGGAAAGAGAATTGCAATACCTTCAACTCTTCTGATATCTGCTATTGGGATAATCCCTGATGTTCAAAAAGCGATAACAATGGATGCGAAGGAGGTTGGTGATTCACTATATATAATAGGAGAGACGAAGGATGAACTCGGTGGTTCACATTATTACATGATTCATGGGTTCAAAGGGAACAAGGTTCCTACTGTTAACCCAAAGAAAGCAAAGAAATCTTATGATGCTTTGATAAAAGCGATGGATAAGGGATTGGTGAGAGCTTGCCATGATTGTTCTGAAGGTGGGATTGGAGTGGCAGCTGCTGAGATGGCTTTTGCGGGTGAATTGGGAATTAAGATTAATTTAGAGAAGGTTCCTACTTCGCTTAAAAGGAGTGATAAGATTCTTTTCTCTGAATCTAATAGTCGATTGTTAGTTGAAGTTAAGAAAGGGAATGAGAAGGAATTTGAAAAAATCATGAAAGGGAATGTTTTTGCGAAGATTGGTGAGGTAACTGGAAATAAGAAACTTACTATTATCGGATTGAATGGAAAAACTGTTGTTGATGAAGATGTGAATGAATTGAAAAAAGTTTGGAAGAGTACGTTTGATTGGTAATGAGTATGAAAGAAGTCAAGACTATCGTGTTAAGAGTCGAAGGAACAAACTGTGATGAAGAGACTGTCATCGCTTTCAAAAAAGCTGGTTCTTCAGTCGATTTAGTTCATATCAACGAACTCAACAGAGGAAAAAAATCATTGGAAGACTATCAAATCTTCTGCATTCCAGGAGGGTTCTCATATGGGGATGACATAGCTGCTGGAAAAATCTTTGCAGTTCAACTCAAACATAAACTTAGTAAAGATGTCAAGAGGTTTGTGGAAGAAGGGAAGTTGGTCATAGGAATCTGTAACGGTTTTCAAGTCTTGGCTAAGGTCGGTTTGTTACCTGCGTTAGAAGGGGTAATGAAAAGACAAGAATCTACTCTTGCTTTCAACGATTGTGGATATTTCCAGGATAGATGGGTTTACTTGAAACATGAGAATAAAGGGAAATGTGTTTTTACGAGAGGAATTAAAGACATTATATATATTCCTGTTAACCATGCGGAAGGAAAGTTCGTTGCTGATAAGGATGTTATCAGAAGGTTGGAAGAAAATGACCAAATAGTTTTCAAGTATGTTGATCCCGACGGTAATTATGCTGGTTTTCCTTGGAATCCTAATGGTTCGTTCGATAACATAGCTGGCATTTGTAATCCTGAAGGAAATGTGTTTGGGTTGATGCCACATCCTGAGAAGTTTATTCATAAGTGGATGCATCCTTATTGGACTCGATTATCTGAATTGTCTGATGTTGGAGATGGATTCGTTATCTTCAAAAACGCAGTTGAGTTTGCTAATAAATTGTGATTATTCTCAATGGATTCAGATTCCGTTTAAAGACTTAATCCAAGAAATTCCATCTCTCTTTTCAATTTTTCGATATGTTCTTCAGGATAACCATTCTCCTTTTCATATTCTATTACTACGCTATAAATAAATTTTAATTCATTTCTTGAAACTTTTCTTGAACTTTCGTTTGGATTACATTCAATTTTACAAATTCTATTTTCTGAATATCTATCAGGACATAAAACTTCCCCACTTTTAGTCATAAATGTTGGAAATAATTGGCCACGAATCATGTTACAAATATCGGCATATCCTGTTTCTTCTAAATCAGCACGTACCTTTTCAAGGATTTTTGCATTACTTTTGTACATTTAATTCAGAATAACGTAATCAGAAAGGATTTAAATGTCTTACTATTCATCCTTGTTACGATAACTATGGAGAAAGACAAAGGTAAAACGTCAATTGAACCCGATAGCGAAGTAAGTGGTAAAGAAGAAATGTGGGAAATTGTTCAAGATTTGGGTATACCAGAAATTAAGTGGTTGTTAAACTTAGATATACCAGAACTTAAAAGGTTGTTAAAATATGATGGTGAATTAAAGGATACATATCGGGCATTACACGAGGATCAAAAAGACTATATAACAGATATTATAAGAAGATGTGATAACGAAATACAGAGGAGGGTCAGTGAGGTCCGTGAAAAAGTTAATTCTATAATCATTAAATATTTAGAAGAAGATGGCACAGACGAAGAAGTCATAGTCGCAACCAAATACTTTTACGGAAAAAAAATTCCGGAAAGAAAAAAAGTTAAAATTATGATCGATAGCATTTCTTTGAACGAAGAGATCAGAAAAACAATTGAATCCCATCTTAAAGATTTAGACTACGACTTTGACTCAAGCAATGAGATTGACATAATAATTTCTTGGGGAGGTATACGTTCGCATGAAGAAGCATTATTTAAGCGTAGGAGGTACAGAGAAGTTCTATGCGATGGGGGTTATATCATAGGAATGATTCCACCTATCGGGATAATGTTAAAGAAAGAGAAAGCAGGAGATATGAAAATAGTAGGACTTAATAATTCATACTTATCTGAAATAATCGATTTTAGTGGCTTTGAGAAAGAACTGATAAGTTTGATGGAGTACAATGGTGATAATTATTTATTTAAGGCTAAGGAAAAAAATCCTATGATACATCTATATAATTTTTGATTCTTTGAAACATCGGCACCAAATAACTATAACTCATCTTTTATTTTCTCAAGCAGTAAATCAAACTTAGTAGATAGAAAATACTTCGAGAGAATGATAGTAAAGATTTAAATTTGTTAATTCCTGTGATTTAGTCGGTATTATGTCTTCAGATGGTCCTGCAAGTACTGTACGGTTGTTTTATGCATTATCAAACGATGTTGTAGAGCCTTATAGAAATGAAAGAAATCTTGAATGGTATGAATTACCGTTTACTATTCGTCTTGAAAAGAAGTTTTTAATCGGAAATGGTGTGCAGAAAGGGTCAAGGACGGTAATCAGTATTGATTGTCCATTTAATCCAAGTGATGTGATGATTTTTGATGATAAGTATAAAGACCTTGGAGAACAACTTAGAGAAAAACTAGCAGAGTTAAAAGAAGCTAAAAATGATTAATCAACTAAAAATTTCATTTCCTATTCTTATTGTCTTGGTCCTTAGTTCAGAAATAGTGCCATTATTTACGGTAACATAATCTGTTCCTTCTAATAGTCCTCCATATCCCATTGAAATCCTTTCTGAATCATATCTTCTTACTGTTTGGACTATCTCACCGCTTGTATTTTCTTTGCCCCCGTAACCTCTTTTCGCTAATCTTACTAGTCTTTTATCTTTGTCTGCTACAACAGTCAAAGTCGCAAGATATAAATCAAATTTTCGATTAAATAAATCTAAGTCTTTTGGATTGGCAAATGAGTCTAGAACAAAACCTTCTGGCAAATGTTTACTTCTACTATCTTCATATAAAATTTTAGAATAATCGATAATCGGAACATTAAATTCATTACTTATTATCTCAGAAACAGTTGTTTTACCAGATCCAGCAAGTCCTATTACTGCTATAGCCTTACTTCCTACAATTTTTCCCCTTCTATTAACAATTCTTTCCATTCTATCAGAATACTCTTCTATTTTTTTGATGAACGGTTCAATATCTTTCTCAGAGATGTTTTCACTCTTCCTTAGCCTCATAGCATCGTGAACTACATGGTTTTCATCATGAGCCAACAGTCGAACTGTTTCATTAAAAGGAATAATGTAATCATATCCATATCTCAATTGAAGTTCCGTCCTCGCTAAGTAAAATGCTCTTTTTATAAAAGCTCTGAACTTCCAAACTCCCTGAGTGTAAATATAGTTTTCTCTGATGTCTTTAATGTGAACTCTTGCTTCAGTCATAGGGTCAGCAGGTTCTATAGAGAATGCATCGAAATCTAAATTTTTACCATAAAAATGAACGCCGTTTTTCAAAGCCTTGATGAAGACATTCAGTGGCACTATCCAAGTTATGAATCCTTCTTGTTCACCTCCGTTTAATTCAGACAATGTCACTCCACAAAAACTTACATCAATTCCGTATTTAGATATGAATTTTCTCTTAATCCATTTATTCAATTTCTTTTCCTCGGCAAAATCGAAGCCAGATTTTACTATTCCAAACGTGTCAATATCGCTTTTTTCTGTAAGAGGTTCATAAAGAAAACTTCCCTGAGCATAAAGAGAAATTACTTGATCACCAAGAAAAGATACGATATCTGTTTTTAACTCTTCCACAATATCTTCTAAATTTTTAGGAATTGACATAAATGTTAAAATGAAAGTTAGACTTAAATCCTTTACTTCTATTCTTATGTTTGATATTCATGATGAGACGTGAATACGCAGAAAGCCTATTGGAAAAGAAGATTGATGGATATAGCCCCAACATACCTGAGTTATTAGATTATGTAAAACTTTTTGAAGTTCCTGGATTAGCAGAAAGAGCTATATTTGGCAGACCAATAATAGTTGTTCATTACATAAATCGCGCCTTGAGTGGAAACAAGTATGTCAGGGAAGAATTGAAAAAATCATCAAGAAACAATACCGTGATTATGTTGTATTTACGCGTTAAGGGAATCAATGAAACTATCAAACGATACAAAGATTTCTCATATTTAATTTGGGTAATGGATACTAATCTTGAAAATGAAACTGGTTTAAGAGTAGATGATTTTTCTACGAAAGTTTATCCTCTTGCAGAAGAAGTCGAATTATGGGGAGGTTCCAGTGAGATATGCATTCCTTTATTACTAAGCTACCTACAAAAGAAGGGATTCAGTGTGAAAGTAAGAGATGATTGTATTTTCGAATGAAATATAAATCCTTTTAAACACTTTAGAATATTGAAAACTATGGCTGAATACACTGTCTACATCCCTAAAGAATTCTTCACTCGAGGAGTCACTGACATACAAGTCTTAATCGTCATAGTCGTAATCTTGGCAGTAATAGCATTCTTTGGTTATAAACTCTTAAAAGTGACGAGTTTGAGAAGAAAAGAAGAATCTTTTTGATAGAAAAACTTAAATCCTTAAAATTCAATTTGATTAGCCATGTCATTTGTGAGACGTGGGCGTTGTGAAATAGTTTATAGTATTTTAAATCTTCTTAAAGATCCCACACTAATAACCCATATATTGTATAGATGCAATTTAACCTACAATCAAGTTAGAAAGTATTTAGATTTTCTCTCTGCAAAAGATTTAATAAGAATGCTTGAAGAAGGAAGTAGAACTTTTTATCAAACAACAGATAAAGGAAAAGGTTTTGTGATAGAATATAAACGCATGGAAAGATTTTTTGAAAACTCATAAAAAACGCTTAAATTTTTAAAAATTTTAGAGAAAAACATGGGGGAAACCAAAACTTACAGGCGAAGACCAGAAATCATAAAGGATATGCTCATAGGAGTTGGAGATACGGGTGCTAAAAAAACCCATATTTGGTCCCGAACCTATCTGAGCCATAAATTACAAATGAAATACTTAGAAGATATTTTGAATATAGCTCTAATCGAGTTTAATGGGAAATCCTTATACATCATGACAACGAAAGGAAGAATGTACCTTCGACTCTACGAAGATTATGAGAGGAGATGCAAGAATTTCGAGCTTGCAAAGAAGGCCTTAGAAAAAATCCCTATTATCTATGGAACTGACCTGAGCTATAAACCACACACTTTCAGGAGACGGCCAGAACATATAAGAGATATACTTCAAGTAGTTGAAGATAGTGATTCTACAAAGACTAATATTTATAATAGTACTCATATTCATCTTAAAAGATTAAACCAATACATAGATGAGATTTCAAAAACAGATCTTATAAAGCTTGTTGGGAAGTTATTCACAATGACTTCGGAGGGAGAAAAAGTCCTTGAACTCCTTGAGGATTACGAGAGGGAATACAAAAACTTAGATCGTGTAAACAAAGCCATAGAAATAATGTTAAAAAGATAATACAACTGAAAAATCAATACTTCATAGAGAAACAATATTTTTAATCTTTTAATCAACTGTTCATAATTTTTAAGTTATAATACATTATTAATTTCATGACTGATTATCTTTACCTGACTATGGATGATATATCTAAAATGGTTCATGATCTATGGGATAGAATAAAGAAGAGTGGATTTAAGCCAGATTGTTTGATTGGTATTAGTAGAGGTGGACTAATCCCAGTCAGGATCCTATCAGACATATCGAACATAAATGATGTTTACATAGTTGGGGTCAAATATTATCAAGATATAGAGGACAAAAAGAAAAAACCTATAATCACTCAAGATGTAAATGAGAAAAACGTAAAGGGTAAAATTGTACTCTTCGTCGATGATGTTTCTGACACTGGAGAGAGTATAAGATTTATTGTCGATCACTTGAAAAAAAAGGGAATTAAACAATTGAAAACATTGACCCTTCATTATAAACCATGGTCAGTCTTTAAACCAGATTATTACCTTGTGACAACAAAAAAATGGATAATATACCCTTGGGAAGAAATGGAAACGATAAAAAAAATAACTGAAAGAAAAATATCAGAAGATGAGAAGAGAAAAGAATTGTCTAGAACAGGGATACCAGAAGATATCATAAAATGGCACTTAGACAGAATTATTCACAAATATCATTAAATGATGTTATTTAATAATTTAATTTATAAACAAATAATTCAAGGGATAACATGAAAGTTTTGATAATTTGTGGAAGCAAATCTGACATGAAGATAGCAGTTGAAGCGTCCAAAATTCTGGATATGAACAAAGTTCCTAATGAAGTACAGATAGCATCAGCACACAGAGAACCTGAAAAAGTAAAAGAAATCGTAAAAAATTCCGATGCT